>Ga0207933_1000004_pt1 | contig 277550 bp, 266 predicted proteins | sample NGESurdeep092012_4_FD_184488 | JGI IMG/M metagenome (GOLD analysis project Ga0207933, IMG submission 184488) | Arctic peat soil microbial communities from Barrow, Alaska - NGEE Surface sample F53-3 deep-092012 (SPAdes) | ecosystem: Environmental > Terrestrial > Soil > Wetlands > Peat ... | reverse complement strand
TCTTCACACCAGAGATAATCTCATTGCAAAGACCCATCTTAAATTCACGACTATAACTTCTACGTGTCACCATTTGTACAGACTCCTTAAGGATAAACAAGGTGTCCAACAATTCCTGCGCACTTCAAGCTAAATTCCCCTCCGTTGGAGGGGTACTCGCAAGGGCGGGGGTTCTTTCGTTTCCCAGTGCTCGCAAAAATTTTCTAACGGCAAATATAGTTTTTGTCGAAGAGATTATAAATGTGAGTTATCTTGCCAAATTTAATCCTTGAGACTTTCGGACTTTCCTGTGCAATGTAATTATCGAACAGCCACCGCGCTTCCGAACGACTTAACTTTAAATTCGATTTGTGAATTATGGTTCGACTCGTCAGAATCCTTTCAACTAAAGAAATGTCCGGTTTTGAACTGAGGTTGCGAATGCATTCTTCAGGATTATCAATATACAGCGAGTACACGTGGGAATTGGAATACCAAATTGGAAGGCCATATATAAGTTGCGGGATATCCCAGATAGCATGTAACCGCTTTATATCGTATGCGTGAATTATACGTGCGGCAAGCAACCATTTATAGGTCGCAACTCCTTCAGTCTTGGGATCATAATGAGCAACAGAACTCGCGCCATCAGTGGTGATCAGGTCTCCCCTTAATAATAAAATAGTTCGTGGCTCCGAACTGCCTTCACACGAAATCTTCGCTACCAATTTGCCCGACTTCCATAGGCAAAGGAAAAAGTCGCACGCCCGAATTCGCGTTCCTGTACTGGGGTCCACTACCACCCCTCCCTCAATAAGAGTCGTTCGGATTGGAACCTGACCCGTCAATAAGCAAAGCATTGCCACCATCGAAATCAAACGGTAGCGTCTCCTCTGCAGCCTGGGCAACCGGGAAGTGGTTGCGGAGCTGGGATTTGGAATATGTCGATATGTTTAGCTCTCAAGCAGTTCAACGTTTTTTCATTTTGCTCGTGGCGACCTCTGCAAGGCAAGGTACCAAGCTGCCCGCAGATCGCCTGCCCCAAGGTCTCGCCGAATTTGTGAATCTGGTTAGCAATATAATTCGCAAATGCCTCGGAAGTACAGTTTTTCTGGAAAATTCCGCAACCCTTATCTGGTCCATGTGACCCGCAAGGCGGGCAGTTCAGCGGTCTACAAGCATTGTATTGCCCGCAATCTAAGTCGAATAATCCGTAATCTGGACCCGAGACGTCATTTGGATTGCAATCTGATTCTCCGTAGGCAATGCACAGCATTACTGCGGCAAGAGTAGCGGCCGATTTGGGTCAAAGCAGCTAGCCAAACTCGCAAGGGCAACAGCTGCTACGGAATCGCAAGCGGGTTTATTCCAGTCCCCGCCGCTAAGTAGTCTGTTGGACCTACCTGGATATTCGCCGTTTGGGTCTACCCATTTAACAGGATTATTAAACGCATAGGAATAAGCGTTTTCATCGCCTGAGTACTGAAAAGTTCGAACTGAAGTCATCCACCGCGTCAAGCCCGGCATGTAAAATCTGCGATTTCGACCAAAATTTCCTGGGAACTGGTCCGACGTGACTGACCTTGGTTTATTCATTTATCTCCCCTGCTCGTCTGGACGTCCATCTCGTTCATTAGTTTCATTTCGTTAAATCGCTCAATCTCGGCTGCGTTCTCAGAAGTAGAATTGGGCTTTAATGTCTTGTGGCATTTTGGAGAGATTCGATGCGAGCCCACAAGAGGGCTAAAATAGGTTCGAAAGGTAAACTTTTAATTCTTTCATGGACCTTCGAGATTCCCTTAATTTGCCGGATGCGCAATTCACAATTCCTATGAAGGCAGATTTGCCTAAATTGGAGCCGCGAATAATTTCTGCGTGGGAATCAAGCGGACTTTACGGCAAAATCCAGGCAAGCCGCGCAGGAAACGAGAGTTTTATCCTGCATGATGGTCCCCCATATACCAATTATTTGGTTCATATTGGCACCGCTCTTAATAAAATTCTAAAGGATCTCGTCGTTAAATCCCGCACGATGATGGGATATAGCACCCCCTATGTACCTGGGTTCGACAACCACGGACTGCCAATTGAGCAAGCAGTGATGAAATCGTTCACCGAAAAAAAACTGGTTCCGACACGCGATGAATTGCTTGATTCGTGCCGCATCCATGCCCAAAAATTTATCGATCTTCAAACCACTCAATTTAAGCGATTAGGCGTCTTCGCCGATTGGGATCATCCCTACAAAACCATGGATTTCCGGTATGAAGCCGAAGAAATCCGCGTGTTCAAAAAGCTCGTTGAAGACGGCTACGTTTACAAAGGCCTGCGTCCAACCCAATGGAGCCCAACGAGCCAAACGGCTCTTGCCGATACCGAAATTGTTTACAAAGACGTCGTGAGCAAAGCCATTTATGTTCGCTTCCCTCTCCGACACGACCTGAACGGCTTCAGTCATCGGCTCCCTAGTTTTTACACTATCATCTGGACGACCACGCCGTGGACTATTCCCGCCAATCTTGCCGTCGCATTTAATCCGGCTGAGGAATATTCAGTTGTAAAGGTTGGCGAAAATCATTATCTCATCGGCACGAAATTGGTGGATAAAGTTGCTCTTGAACTCGGTTGGGTCGGCTACGAAACCTTGTTTGTGGATATGGGCGCAACTTTTGAAAATTCCACGTTCAAGCATCCGATTTTCGATCGCGATTCGCTTGCTGTTCTTGCCGATTATGTGACGATGGACGAAGGTACCGGAGTTGTACACACCGCTCCGGGTCATGGAAGAGACGACTTTTACACCGGCATCAAATACAATTTGCCGATCCTCACCCCTGTGGATGCTCGCGGAGTCCTTACCGCTGAAGCTGGCGAATTTGAGGGCGTTTACTTCAAAAAATGCGATACAGTTGTGGTGGATCGGCTGCAGGAAACCGGCAATTTGCTCAAGGCTTACGATTATTCTCACAGTTATCCTCATGCCGAGCGAGACGACCAACCGGTCATATTCCGCGCCACCGAACAGTGGTTTGTAGCCCTAGATCACAACCACCTTCGCAAGAAGATGCTTGAAGAAGTTGAGAAAATTGAATGGGTCCCTCCTACCGGCAAAGCGCGAATAACTTCAATGGTCACTAACCGACCCGATTGGTGCATCTCGAGGCAAAGACCTTGGGGGGTTGGCATCCCGATTTTTTTCGGAGTGCCAAGCGGGACTCCAGTTTTTGATCCTATTGCAATCGAATCGGTAGCTCAACTGGTTGAAAAAGAAGGATTGGGGGCTTGGTTTTCTAAAAGCCCTGCTGAAATATTACCAAGCGGCTACGCCCATCCTGAAACTGGCGAAACTGAATTCACAAAGGAAACAGATATTTTGGACGTTTGGTTCGACTCCGGATCAAGCTCCCTTTCCGTTCTAGCAGCATGCTATGACCCCGCCTGGAATCTAACTTGGCCTGCAGATCTTTATTTGGAAGGATCGGATCAGCACCGAGGTTGGTTTAACACGTCGCTTGTTCTTGGCACAGCTGTAAAAAATGGTGCTCCTTACAAGCAAGTCCTCACCCACGGGTTCGTCACCGATGGTAAAGGTATCAAAATGGCAAAGCGGCTCGGCAATGTTGTTGATCCTGAATGGGCTTGCGACACCCACGGAGCCGATATCGTGCGCTACTGGGTAGCGAGCGTGGATTACACCAACGACGTACCCTGCTCGGACGGGTTGCTCAAGGCGGTCGGTGAAAATTATCGCAACATTAGGAACACGCTCCGATTTCTTCTGAGCAATTTATATGACTTTGACTTGAGCCAAATCCCTGCCACTTTAGAGCCACTTGATCAATGGGCGATTCAGCAAACCGAGGCATTGGTGGTTGATTGCGTTGTGAATTATGAAAAATACGATTTCGGAGCGGTGATCACCGGTATTCACAATTTCTGCCGGAACGAACTGTCTAACTTTTTCTGTGACGTAATCAAAGATCGCATGTATTGCGATGGCAAAGATTGGCCTTCAAGACGATCCGGTCAATATGCGTGTTTAGTTATTTTTAAAATGTTATTGAAGTTGGTTGCGCCAATTTTGTCGTTCACCGCTGAAGAAGCTTGGCAAACTTTGCACGGGACGGCTCAGCAATTGGACGTTTCAAACTCCGTTCATCTAGAACTTTTTAGTCAGATAACCGAAGCAGAAGTCTTGGAGCGAGCAGGAAGTGACCTTCAGGCAAGGTTCGCGGCTTTGCTTGCAATTAGGCGATCTATAAACACCCAGTTCGAAATTTATAAGGTTTCAGCAAACGTAAAAGATAGTCAGGATGCAATTGCAAAGTGTACGGATAGACCCGAGCAAATTCGTCTCCTTCAAACTTTTGAAACTGGTGATTTAGCCACAATGCTCAAGCTCAGTTGGATCGAATTGAGCGAAGGTGAACCTTCAATTGAATTCATTCCGAGTCCTTATCTGAAATGTGAAAGAAGCCGCCTCAGGCGTCCGGATGTGCGGGAATCGGATGGAATCTTGCTCACTGATCGAGACCGGAGGGCACTCGGTGTTACCTAAATCCAACTTTACTTTTGGAAGCAAGCAAAAGATTTTTTGGATATTATTTCTCGGCTTAATGGTTGCCGACCAACTCATTAAGTTTTGGACCAGAACCGAATTCGCCGCAAATTTAGACGCCCTAGGCGGTAAACCATTACCCGGTGTTTTTGAACTTACCTTAACTTATAACAAGGGCATTGCATTTGGGATGCTTCAAGGGCACGGAATCTTTCTGGCTCCGGTGGCAATCATCATGGCGGGATTTGCGATTTATTTCTCGATGAAAAACAACAAAGATCCGCTCATTATTCACATCGCATTTGCCCTCCTGGCAGCGGGAGCACTCGGAAACCTATTTGATCGGCTTGTCAATGGAAAAGTCACCGATATGTTTTACTTTCGCCTGATCAATTTTCCTGTGTTTAACCTAGCAGACGCCTGCATCACGGTTGCAGCTTTTCTATTGATTTTTACTTGGTCATTCGATTCAGCCAAGAAAATTGAGACCAAGCCACCAGCTGCAAATCCTGCTCCAATTGAACCGACCTAGCCTTCTTTATCTTCGTATTGCGATTTCAGTGCGGTCACTACAGCTGGATCGGCTAAAGTGGTCGTGTCGCCCAGAATCCTGCCTTCGGCAACGTCTCTAAGTAATCGCCTCATGATCTTGCCGCTTCGAGTTTTAGGTAATTCGGAAGTGATGAAAATGTCATCTGGCCTTGCCAAGGCTCCAATTTTCTTGACCACATGGTTTTTAAGTTCATTGATGGTTTCGCCGGTATGATTCGCGTCCGCCCGCAAGATGATAAAGGCAGCGATAGATTGCCCTTTGACGGGATCAGCTTTGCCAATTACAGCCGCTTCCGCAACCATCGGATTATCCACAAGCGCGCTTTCAACCTCCATGGTTGAAATGTTATGACCAGCAACCAGCATGATGTCGTCAATGCGTCCGAGAAGCCAGAAATAGCCATCCTCATCAACCTTGGCTCCGTCGCCTGGGAAATACTTGCCCGGGAATCGACTCCAATAAGTTTCCTTGAAACGTATCGGATCATTATAAATTCCGCGAGTCATCGCTGGCCAAGGGCGAGTAATTGCCAATATCCCGCCTACTTCTTTGCCTCTCATGCTGGAGGTGAGTGATCGACCCTGATCGTCAACAATCTCGGCTCTCACGCCAGGAAAGGGCTTTGTTGCAGACCCTGGTTTTGTTGGAGTAATTCCAGGTAGCGGTGTGATCATGATCATTCCCGTTTCGGTTTGCCACCAAGTGTCTATAATCGGACAGTTTTCATTGCCAATGCGGCTGTGATACCAAATCCATGCTTCCGGATTTATCGGCTCACCCACTGTGCCAAGCAGCCGCAACGAACTTAAATCGCAACGATTTGGGTACTCATCCCCCCATTTCATAAACGATCTAATCGCAGTAGGAGCGGTATACAAAATTGTGACCTTATGCTTTTCGATAATCTTCCAAAAACGATCCTTGTCGGGCATATCGGGAGCACCTTCGTACATCACAATTGTCGCCCCGTTCGAAAGTGGTCCATATACCGAATAGCTATGCCCTGTAATCCAGCCGCAATCAGCCGTGCAAAAATACACGTCGTCATCTTTCAAATCAAAAACTAACTTTGTGGTTGCGTAGGTGCCGACTAAATACCCTCCGGTACCGTGAACGATTCCTTTTGGCTTGCCCGTACTGCCACTTGTGTACAAAATAAACAGAGTTTCGTCACTTTCCATTGGCTCGCAGGGACAATGGGCCGAATGTGATTTAACCAAAGTGTGCCAGTCGTAATCTCTGCCTTGTCTTAAAGGAATCGCATTCTTATCCCCGAGCCTATTTAAGACCATCACATTTTCGATCGAAGGGCATCCCATGTCCAGAGCTTCGTTGGAAATCTTTAGCAATGGCACGACTTTGCCGCGTCGCCATCCGCCATCGGCAGTGAGTAGCAATTTGCACTGAGAATCATTGATTCTTTCATGGAGACTGGTCGCACTGAATCCGCCAAACACCACGTTATGCACCGCTCCGATTCGCGCGCAAGCAAGCATCGCGATGGCAAGTTCTGGCACCATCGGCATGTAAATGCAAACTCTATCGCCTTTTGCTATGCCCAGCCCCATCAGCGTGCTAGCCGTTCTTTCCACTTCGCTTTGAAGCTCTTCATAGGTGAGAATGCGGCTCTCGCCAGGTTCGCTTTCAAAAATAATCGCTGGCTTTTTCGCCTTTTCATCCTGAGCGTGCCGGTCAACGCAGTTGTAGCAAGCGTTCAAGGTTCCGCCGAGAAACCATTTGGCATTCATAAATCCGTCTGCACCCGGATTATTTTCGTCGAAATCGCACACCTCGTAGAACGGCTTGATCCAGTCTAATTCTTCGGCAAAGCCTTTCCAAAACTCGTAAGGATTATCGTTTGCAATCGCGTAAATATTTTTATCTCTGGCGTTGGCAAAATCAGCGAAAATCGGTGCGGGCGCGAAGGTGCGATTTTCTTGAAGTAAAGTCTCGAGGGTAGTTGTATTTTCAGACATCGTGATTCATCTCGTTTTAGCTAATAAAATTGAGTACAAATTTGTTATACCGCCGATTGTGATATGATCAATCGCGATAGATTTTCAAGCTATTAGTAATATGAACCTTGAAGTACCAATTTCCGAGTTCACTTTGATTTGCAAGCAATGGGGTTGCCATGAAATCTACGTGGCAAGCCAAACCAAAGGATCGGTGGTTTCAGCGGCCCACCCTAAAGAACCGAGAGTAGTTGTCAGCTATTCGAGCTTGACCATAGAGAAACTCAAAGACAAGCTATCTGGAGCCGATCTTGACATTAAAATTGGCTCGTGGGTAGCACCGATTCAAGCCGATGTTGAACTTGAAAACAACCAGGAAATCTACACGGTGGCTATTTCATATCAAAGCGACGAACTAAAACCGGGAGTTTGGGTAGACGCTTTTCCTTATTTACCAACTCCAATGCAAGCCTTAAGGGCAATTTACGATGAATTCCGCTCGACTGGCGAAATCGGCGATGTCTCATTTGAGGAATTTATGCGACTAGCTCATCCGAATGTTGCTATTGTGAGTCCCTCAGAAATCGCTACTTTCGCCGCTCAAAAACAAGCTTTGGAAATCGCAGATACGAAGGACCAGCCTGTATTTGGGAGCGCGACTGGCAGCGCGGAAGTCGCTGGGAATGCGGGCTTCTTGCCCGCTTAATCGTCCAGGCGGCGCAGGCAATTACGGCCGAGGATAAAGTGTATTGAAAATTGGTTTTGACCGGAAAGTTTAGCTTGCCCTCATGGTTTCAATTAAAGTATTGATAAACGCGACGCATTGCCTGAGTTTCGACGGGAATTTTTCCACTAGCAATCAAGCCCCGTGCTTTCGGCTTCAAAGAAGCTATTACAGATGCTAGTTTCTTTAAAATTGTATCGTAGGAGTTTTCGGCTGTTGGGCGTATCTGGCTTGCCATTTCGATATTGCTCAACGATGCAGTCTCGTCGCTGGAATCGGAAATGTAGGCAAAATGAAACGCGGCAAAGAGACGGGTCTCAAAGTCCGGAGAATCCAGTAGGCCAAGCATCTTGTTTTCATTTTGCTTCGAGCCGACCAAAGCGAATTGACTGAATTGCTTCAAGACATCACGTACAGCGATAACATTCGTTCCGTTAACAACCGATGATTCCCATAAATCCGTGTTTGGCAAAATAAAATTCCCTGTTTGATACATCGCATTAATCGCGTGGAATTGGAAACCCAATGCGATGTCTCCGTACATTTGTCGCTCTGGACCAAGGTACTGCCCTGCGTCCGGATCTTTTGTAAGTGCTAGAAAAGAGCGCACCATCGGCTCGTAAGTTCCTGGAATCACGTAATCTTGGAGATTGAAATATATTCCAAAACTTAAATACGCAGGTGCTGAAGCTGCCGCTTTAATCATTGCCTGTACTACCGGAGTCACTTGACCCTTGGAATCCTCGGGTGGTTTCGGCGTTATATCGAGATGCAGTAACTCTAATATGCTGCAGCCTTCCATTACGCTGGCATGGTCAAGTGCTTGGGCTAGTGCAAGGTGCAAGACTTCAAAGTGGTCTGTCCCTCCTGGCAAGGAGGATTGGGAGGTCTTGAAAGCGTCCCAAACTATGATTTGATTATTGGATCCACCAGCGACTGGTTTGTAAAGAAGCAAAAGCCGCGTTCCCGGCGTCAATGGGTCCTCGTCGCTGATGCGCATGAGTGTGCTGAGTGGAACCTTGTAAGAGTCCGAAGTGGGACTCGAAGAGCTTAACACCGGTAGGTTTACGGTAGGAGCTTTTGGTTCGTCTGCTTCATCTCCCAAGGCTCTTGGGTCGCAGGGCGCATCAAAATCGTACGTAGTCGGAAGCGGCCCAGAAGGCGGTCCTACTGTCACAATCGCCGCCTGAAATTCTTGGTAAGAAGTTCCAAACGAGTCCATTCCTCCCCACTGCATTCCATTCCGGTACCTAAAGTGAGTTGGCGTGCTCTTAAAATCAACTGTGGCCTGCTTTGCGAATCCGAGTTCGGGCACCAAGGCACCCACGAGAATGACCGTGATAGCTAAGTTGGATAAAGTAGATATTAGTTTCATTTTTTAGGCAATTTATTGTTGCTTCGCAGTAGAATAGCCCGCCGGAGTATCATAAAGAAACTCAATTTCATAGTTGCCTCCTTTAAATCCGCTAAGCGGGCTAGGCGGGTTATTCCATGGTCAGTTGGCTGACTTGGTGCCTCCATAATAGGTGTGGAAGAAATTGTAATCTTGAAGGAGATTATATGTGATACGGCAAGTATCCGAATATCCAAGAAAGCTCATCATTATAATTGAACTCCCCTGCTTCGAGGCTCGTCCAAAAGTCTCCATCGCCATTAATCGTGAAACCTGCTGGGGTGTAACTAGTAAAGTGCTCGTTCACGAAAACTCCTATCATCGCTTGACCTCCAGTGTCAAATAGTTGCATCCTATAGTCTGAGATAGGATGCACTTCGTTTTGGCTAGTGTATTTTGGGGAGTAGATTGTAACCGACCCGGGTTCATGGCCGGTTACTTTATCCGGGTTGTATTGCTGGGGATTAGTGCCGGTTATTGGAATTGAAGTGGTATCGTCCTGCGCGGGCCAATCCGTAATCACCGCGCCGTTGAGCGTGCCTGACCAATGGTAGGTGCAAATGACCGCTTCATTCGTTCCCGCACTGATCGCTTTCAAGTCTGAAATGGCTGCTTCTTTCGGATTTGCTTTTAAATCTGCGCTGTAGGTATAGCTGGGTATTGTCCAGCTATAAGTTGTTCCTCCCGGCTGTCCAGATGTACTCGCGCAGCTTAGATCCTGGGGAGTCTGATTATTAGCAGGGTCGCCGTTTTTGACGGTGAATCCAAAATACTGAATATACCATGGGTTCCAGGCTATTCCAAGATCGTTCGACAACGTGCTTGTGCTCCGTGAACGCTAAAATTTATAATTCCGCCAATAGCCACGCAATTCGCAGTCAAGTCTTGGCTCTGAGGGCTGCCGTCTTCATCGTAGGTAACTAGGCAACTTATGGTGTATATGCCAGGATTTATTGCATGAAATTGAACGTCGGGCTCCCCGGTGCTGGGATCTGTCCCGACTACATCGATCGTTATACCTTGGCTTCCAGACCACGCCGGAGTGACATTCGTGATATCGTTGTCCCCGTCTTGATCTAAAAATTGAAGGTCTGCTTGAAACGGCGCGTACGGGGATCCAAGTGCCGAGTTATAGGTAATACCGCTCAAAGGCGTTTGCACATTGATTAAATTTGGAAGGCCATTACCTCCTCCCGAACCCCCAATGTCTGTCTGAGAAAGCGCGCACGTCGTCAATATGACAAAAGAGAAAACAAGAACTCCCTTTATATTCATAACTAGTGATAACCAACCTATTGACGTTTTAAATTATCGCCAGTTCCGTTGATGAGGTTCATTTTTCATTTAAGTTCCCAAAAAATCCAACGATCTATTACTTATAAATTTCGATTACGCCCTTGAGCAATGCAAGACCTTCTTTTTTGGGCCTTTGAAAACTATTTCTGCCAATAATCGACCCAAAACCGCCGCCTGCGCGAATGCCTTTTGCGTCCAGCAAAATTTGCTCGTCAGTGGTGATCGCTCCGCCTGAAAAAATAACAATCCGTCGACCATCGAAACATGACTTCACCACATATTTCACTCTTTCAGCGATCGTATCGGTTTTAATTTTCGCTTCGTCAATGGCTTTTTTGTTCGGCGCAAATTCAACAAACGCGGTCGGTAACTTCACTTTCACGATATGAGCACCAAGCTGGCAAGCAATATGAGCCGCATAAGAATCAACGTCTATCCCAGTCTCACCTTCCTTGCTGATTTGGTCGCCGCGCGGATAACTCCAGATCACCGTTGCAAGACCGTAAGATTTGGCCGTTTCAAGTTGATTGTGGATCGTTTCGTACATTTCAAGACGATGAGTGGACCCAGGATAAATTGTGTACCCCACAGCGACGCATCCTAGCCGCACGGCGTCCTCCACTGAAGCGGTCAGGGCTTGATTTGGATCGGGATCATCGTGGGTGATATCGTGATTATTGGCCTTTAAAATAAGTGGGATTTCACCGGCGTAATCCCTTGAAATTGCTTCAATAAAACCAAGGGGAGCAGCATAAGCGTTGCAACCCGATTCAATTGCAAATTCAACGTGATACCGGGGATTAAATCCAGCTGGATTCGGCAAAAACGTCCTCAAAGGACCGTGCTCAAAGCCTTGATCCACCGGCAAAATCACGAACCGCCCGGTTCCGGCTAACGCTCCGTGATTTAGCATTCGCGAAAGGTTGGTAAGCGTCCCCGGCGAATCGGCTCCATACCAGCTTAAAATCTCGCGTACTCGATCAGTCATAGTTTCAAACTACCCTTAAACTGACCAATTAGGCAAACACCTGGCTGAGCTGACCTATGTAACACCTTGTTTGCGGGACCGGCAACGAATCGTTTGCAATGAGATCAGAACAAGATTGTTTACAAAAAAAGCTCTGCCATCTGACGCCTAGAAAGGTTCAGTTGCGGCAGTTATCAGTCTAGATAGGATTCGATTTTAATCGATCTTTGATTCGACGGCCCAGTTTTCTTGATCGTCGAGTTTTTTACGACTTTCCTTTGACTTCCCCTCAAAAAGTAGTCTTTCATGCGTCGCCGTACGGGCGACCATTATCAGTTCCGCTTGTCTAATGAGACGGGGGAATTGTGCTGAGCCCCACCCACGGGGCAACTTAGGGTCGCAGCTATTCGGGTTATTTTATAACTTATAAGGTTATTAAACTGGAATGCGAACAAGATTTCAGATGTTTGCGTAACCGCGCCACTTTAACTACTCGCATGGACGAAGGTTTAATTTAGAATACTGATTCTTTCTCGGCTCGAAGAGCTTTGATTAGTCCAATGCCGCCTAAGCAAAACAAGACCGCTGCCGCGATAAAATAGGGATAACTTAGCTGTTCCCCTCGCCACCGTGTTGCTCCTACCGCAAGAGCCACTAAACATCCGATCCACATAACTAAGCTGGATATTTTAACGTAAGGCAGGAAAAATTCACGGGCAAGAAATTCCGGAATATAAGCAACTTTCTCGTCGCAGTATTGTTCCACCACTGCTTCTGCAATCGGAGGTGCCAGTCCCAAATCTTTGACAAGAATTCCCACAAGCATTCTCCGAGAAATGGGTTTAGCTTCCGTTCGTGCAAGCTCCATTTCGCGCTCGATTACTTCTTCGGGAGACGGTAAATTTGTTTTAGTTACTTCAGCCACAATTGCCTTCAGAAAATACAGACGATTTGTTTTATTAAACGATACAGTTAAGCATCATTATAGTACCAATTTCAATTCGGTGTATCCAATATTAGTGTCGGTTCGGGATGACTGAAAGACTAATTCTTGTAATATAAAAGGATGCTCTGGGCAATACTTCCAATTCTATCCTTGCAATCAGACTTCACTCTCACCGACAAGGGAAACCCTAAATGCTCCATCGTTTTGCCCGCTAGGAGCAGCCTTGGTACTCTGCATGGTGCCAGCGCGCTTGTTGATTTCATCAAGCAAATGTCGGGAGCAACGTTGCCGATCATTTCTAAGCCAAATAAAGGTTCAAATATCGAATTGATCCAGTCCTCCAAGATGGGATCTGAAGAATATGTAATTGAGTGCAAATCGAATCAAATTAAAATTATTGGAGGGTCTCTTCGCGGGGTGATGTACGGTTGCTACGGCCTGCTTCAAGATCATTTTGGATGCCATTGGTATACCTCCACAATCTCTGCGATTCCTCATAACTCAACTTTACAACTTGCACCATTTACAGACCATCAAATGCCTGCTTTTGAATACCGTGAACCTTATTTCACAGAGGCGTTTGAGACAAACTGGGCGGCGCGGAATCGAATAAACGGTAACTCTATGCACTTGTCGGACGCAGAAGGCGGTCGAGTTATCTACGGGAAGTTTGTACACACGTCCAGTGAGCTAGTTCCTCCTGAGATTTATTTCAAATCCCACCCGGAATATTACGCTTTGGTCAATGGGAAACGAAATCCAGATCAACTTGAATTAACTAATCCAGAAGTGGCAAAAATCGCCATTCAAACGGTTGAAAAATGGATCCAGGATAACCCCAAAGCAAAGATATTTTCAGTATCTCAAAACGACAACTATGGCCAAAGCCAATCGCCTGAATCTCAAGCAATCAATAAGCAAGAAGGAGCCCCTAGCGGTTTGCTGTTAAGGTTCGTTAACAAAGTCGCGGCTGCGATCGCAAAAGACCATCCAAATGTACTGATTGATACTCTTGCTTATCAGTGGACGGAAAAGCCTCCTCTTATCACGCGACCCCTCCCAAATGTAAGGATTCGGTTAGCCCCAATCGGTGCCGATTACGCTCATGCACTCAACCAATCGCCTCAAAATAAAGAGCCTTACACCAACTTGCTCGCCTGGGCAAACATAACTCACCAGCTTTATATCTGGAGTTACTGCACAGATTTTGCGAGTTACCTTCAGCCGTTGCCGGATCTAGACGAAATTGCTAACGATATTCCTTTATTTAAGAAAAATGGGGTGGTTGGCATTTTTTACGAGGGCGATTATGCACCTGGCGGCGGAGGAGATATGGCAGAACTCAAGTCTTATCTTATCGCCCATTTATTGTGGAATCCTAATTTAAGCGCAGCCGCCATTGTGGATGACTTTTGCGACCATGTTTATGGAGCGGCTGCTCCTGAAGTGGAAAGCTGGCTAAATTTGGTCCACGAATCTGCCCGCGTTAGAGGCACTCCTGCTTCCATTTACGACGGTCCAAATGCACCTTATTTCACGGCTGATGTTCTTTCCCAAGGCGATGCCTTATTTCAAAAGGCATTAGCCGCAGTTCAATCTGACCCGGTCGCATTAGAGGAAGTTCAAAAAGCTCAACTTGGCTTGCAAAGAGTTGAATTAGGGCAGGCAAAAGCTGGAACTCCGCAATATCAAGCACTTGCAAAAGAAGTCGGAGATAAAATTATAGAATTTGGAATTCAACAGACGAGTGAAGGCGGCTCATCCGCTGATTTTCTTAAATCGATAGGTTATACGCCCTAAATATGAAGAATTCCATGAAGATTTGGTCACCTAAGCCAAAAATTATCTACACCTAGAAAAACAATGCCTACTTTAACTTTCAAGGCTGTTTCTCCTCGCTACATCGGCACCAACGGTAAGGAAAATCGTCCCGAATTTTCGTCAATCAACCCAACAACGGGCGAAGTTTATGCAATTGGTCATGCTTCCACTGTTCATGATGTCAAAAAAGCAGCGGTAGAGGCCCTAGTTGCTCAGCGGGCATGGGCGGCACTCACCGGAGCTCAGCGTGCGGAACGGCTTCATGCCTGGGCAACCGTCATTGAATTTGAAAAGGAAGCCCTTGGAAAGGCAATTGCGGAGGAAGTTGGCAAGCCCATCGCAGAAGCCCTTGGGGAAGCCGGACGATGCGTCTCAATCCTTCGATATTTTGCTGGCCAAGCCGTAAATGCCGATGGCCTTACAATTCCAAGCCTTGTGGCTCATGGTTTGCAATGGATTCAAAGGCGCCCGGTTGGATTGATTGGCCTCATCACGCCATGGAATTTTCCTCTTGCAATTCCTCTTTGGAAGGCCGCTCCTGCTTTAGCATTTGGTAATGCGGTGCTCCTAAAGCCATCGGAACATTCCATATTCTGCGCCGATTTGCTTGCAAAATCAGCAATTGATTCAGGTTTGCCAGAAGGCATATTTAACGTCTTGCCGGGGCTGGGAGATGTTGGCGAAGCACTTTGTGAATCTCCTTATTTGAGAGGAATTAGCTTCACTGGATCGGTGGCAACCGGCAAGAAGGTCATTGAAGCCTGCGCGAAAACCCAGAAAAAAGTTCAAGCCGAAATGGGAGGCAAAAATCCATCTCTGATCTTAAAAGATGCCGACCTCAAACTGGCCGCGGGCCTGGTTGCGGGAGCTTCGATGCGATTTGCCGGTCAAAAATGCACCGCTACGAGCCGGGCCATCGTCGACAAATCCGTAACTCAAGCATTTTTAAGTGAACTGAAAATTGCTCTTGATAAACTTCAAATAGGCGACCCTTGTGAGGCTTCAACCGCGATTGGGCCGGTGATTTCGGAAGCCTCTCAATCTCATCTGCTGCATGCAATTAAATCTTCGAATGCCAAAAAGTTCTACGCCACCGAAGTCCCAAACAAAGGGTTCTTCGTTCAGCCAACCGTTTTTACCGGGGTTGATCCAGAATCGGATTTGGCTCAAAAGGAACTATTCGGACCTGTACTCGCGGTTTTAGAAGTTAACGGACTTGACGAAGCACTTGAGATGGCTAACGCGGTTCCGTTCGGGCTTTCCGCCTCGCTATTTACCAAAGATTTAACCTCGGCCATGACTTACGCTCATCGAATCGAAGCAGGGATGGTGCGCATCAATGCCGACACAACCGGACTGGATCCCCACGCTCCGTTCGGAGGGGTAAAAGCTTCTAGCTACGGCCTGCGAGAACAAGGTCCGGCTGCGCGCGAATTTTATACCGAATCCATCACGGTTCAGATCAACCCGTGACCCAGCTCAAGATTTTTTCAAATTAGTAGTCACAAAGCATTTTATTTCCGAAAGTTCGGACTTTGCTTGTTGAATTTGATCCAATGCTTCTTTTCGTTCGACTTCGGTCAGAGCTTTTCTCGGAGGGCGAACCAGTTCATTTTTGCCCAAGCCAAATTCAACTTGTGCAAGCTTAATGAGTTGAACAAAATCGGGCACCACGTCCATTCGCAGCATTTCGTAAAACCACTCATAGAACACTTTTACTCCGGTTGAACCCTTTGAAATCGCTAAATTGAACAGAGCAACGCTTTCTTCTGGAAGCGCATTTACAAGGCCAGCAACCCAACCGGTCGCGCCCATTTTAATCCCTTCCACGATCTGATCGTCATCGCCAACGAACGCGGCAATGCGATCTCCTGTTGTTTTTTTAAGATTTTGAACCCAAGGCTTTGGCTGATGCGACCTTTTAATTGCTCCGAAATTGAAGTGTTTTAAGGCAAAATCCAATACGTCGTCATCGCTAATGAGGGTTTCCCGATAGGCGTTATTTTCATACAACATGCATGGCAGATTTGTCTCTGAAAAGACAGTTGAAAGATGTTTGGCAGTTGCCGCCGACGTATTTTCAGTTGAATCTGGTCGCCAAGCTGAAACCATGAGCCCTTTACAGCCGATCTTTTCAGCCGATCGAGCCAGACCGACTGCCTTCGCAACCGGCATACTTGGGATTCCGAGAATGACAGGAACTCTGCTCTCCGTCGCCGAAACCGCAGTCTCGGCTAGAATTATTTTTTCTTCTGGAGTCAAATTTTCAGCCTCGCCCAGCGATCCACCAACCACAATTCCGGTGCAACCCGCTTCAACGAGTCGTTTGATGTGGGTGCGATAAAAGTCTAAATCAAGCGATAAATCGGGCAGAAATGGGGTCGTAATTGCTGGCATTACCCCTTCCCATTTGAAATATGAATCCATGTTTATTAGTGAGTAACTCCTTAAGTTAGTTTATCACGCATCGTTAGTCAGTCTGATTAGACAAAAGTTAAGTTAGACGTAACCGGAAATTGTAGGATCCTCTGGATCAAACACAAGATTTCCGGTGCCAACCACAAACGCCCTTGATTCAATTTCGGGCAAAATTGTTAGATTTTCGTGCGCCCCCGAGGCAATTTCATATCGCAACTTAAATGTGCTTCCAGTTATACTTTCAACTACATAATCGTCGCCCGGTGCCACTTTTCCATCAGCCGACAGGCAAGCAAGTCTCGCGCTCGACCCGGTGCCGCACGGACTGCGATCATAGGAAGGGCCCGGACACAATACAAAATTCTTTGAATTGGCGGTCGGAAGTATCGGCTCGCCTACAATTTCAACATGATCAATAGGCGCACCATCTTTTCCAGTAATCCCGAACGCGCTGAGAACTTTCAGAATTGCTTTTGTGTAATCTTCAAGTTCTCGCAGGTTTTCATGTTTTACAGATATTTTTTGCGCTTCCGTAATGAAAAACCAATTGCCTCCATACGCAATATCCCCAAATAGCGATCCATAATTAGGTATTTGTAACTCCACTTTCCTTTGATACCTGTAAGACGCAACATTTTTAACAGTTATCGATTTATTTTCATCAATTTGACCGCTCGCTTCTCCAGCGGGTGTCTCAAACAGAAAAGATTTTCCAGTTTTTCCTATAAATCTTAAAGTTTCGATTAGACCAATTAACCCGTGACCGCACATCCCCAACGAACCAGCATTATTGAAAAATAAAATCGAAGCTTCAAACTTTGGGTCCGAACTTGGTAGAATCACCACCCCGACCATTGCATCTCGCCCCCGAGGCTCTTGCAACACCAATTTGCAAAAATCTTGGAGTCTTGTCAAACGATTTGCTTTATCTTGAAGTGAGCCATTGCCCAAATCGGGCATCCCCGAAAGAAATACCCTCGTTGGCATTCCACCGGTGTGAGAATCGATATAGGTGATTGGATCCATCTGAGTCGAGAAATGTAAGACTACCAGCGATTTCCTTGATTCTTGATACAATAAAGGCAGTGCTTAATCAATCTGATGAATATTATGTTATTGATCAATCCAGGGTTAAACACGGACCGGCAACGAAAGCGACCCTCCAGCAATGGGCGAATCAGGGCAGGGTTCTGGCAAACACCAAGATTGTAAACTCAGCCGGTCAGGAATTTGTCGCCACCGATGTCCTTCCTCAGTGCTTTTTAAATCATCCGCATCCTCATCCAGCGCAGAACCCCATTCCAAACCCAAATCCAGCCCCTAATTCAAATGCGAGTCAAGGGCCAAATATGCCCCCCGCTCCGGGAACTTACGTCGCGCCGCCTGGGACTGACCCAGACGCCTTGTTCAATGCCCCATACACGCCAAAGATGTTCTCGAATAATAGGAATGCGGGATATGACGCTTTTAATAGTTCAAATCAATTCGTTAAGCCCTCCCGAAAGCGATTCATGGGGCTGGGCTCCTACGGATACCAAACTGGCGGAACAGATTTTCTGGGATGGGGCATAGCCGGCGTATTGTTGGCCTGCTGTTGCAACGTAATGTTCGCAATCATTGTCGTGTTTTTTGCCCATGGATACCATTTCAGGGGCAAACCTGGCGGCAAATTTCTGCTGATCGCCTCCTATCTAAACGCTGGACTTCAACTTGGTTTGACCGTGTGGTGGAAAATCCACCATTGAGAACCCTTAGAACAGGAATTTCTTGGCACGCGGCTGGGGGTTCTGTACTAGCAAACTGGCTGATATTCAAGCGATACTTAAGAAGGTCACGCCGCCCGGCTCTTATCGCCATCTCTTCAAATATTTAATTCTAAAATGATTTTCTTACCTTTAGCGATCATTCTTAACTCGCGTTTCGCGCCGATTCAAACGCAAAATTCCAAACCCACTGCGACGGCTCAAGTTGTTCCCGACGGCGGAAGAATTCGCTCGGTTGTAGGCGATCTCCGCTTAATCCTCAATTTCCATTCCACAATTCTCAACAATGATCGCACAATCCGAATTTGGTTTCCTCCCGGATACGCCGCCAGCCCAAATGCGCGCTACCCAGTTCTTTATATGAACGATGGTCAAAACCTGTTTGATGGCATGACTTCCTATTTACCTAACGAGGAATGGCGATGCGATGAAACCGCGTTTGCTCTCATTCAATCGAAGCTTATTTCACCGATAATTATTGTGGGCATTGATAACGCTGGGGCGGATCGAGGTAATGAATACCTGCCTACCTATTCCAGTAAGTATCACTTCGGGGGTAAAGCAAATCTCTACGCCCAATTTGTCACAAAAGAACTTAAGCCCTATATTGACTCTCACTTCCATACTAGACCAGATAGAGCTAACACGGCAATGGGCGGTTCTTCCTTCGGTGGAATCATTTCATTATATATTGGGCTTAACGATTCCTCGTTGTTCTCTAAAATCTTAATCATTAGCCCATCCGTGTGGTGGGACAACAAAGTAATTATCAACAGGGTTGCGGATTTACCGAAAAAATTGCCCCTGAAAATCTGGCTAGATATTGGTACTAACGAAGAAACCAACGATCCGTCTCCTCGGAATTATGCCGACCAACTCGCAAAAGCGTTTGAAAATAAAGGGTGGGTCCAAGGCAAAGATTTAGCCTATTTTGTGGACTACGGTGCCCAGCATAATGAATTTGCTTGGTCTCGGCGGTTTGGAATGATGTTGCTTTATATGTATGGCAATATCACCCCTTCAGCGAATTAACTTTAATGAACAATAAACCTAACAAGATCTTAAAGTTATTAGCTTTTAACGCATTGTTACTATCCATTAGCTTTGGGCTTGCTTTGGCCCAAACTAAGACTTTTACTCCAACACGTGCGAATAAGCCAGACAGCACCATAGTCTTATCGTTTTGGAAAAGCAGATATGACGATAAGACCGCTTATCTTAAACACCACCAGGTCAACTTATTGTTTGTGGGAGATTCCATTACTCATTTTTGGGATGCTGGTAAAAACCAAGCTAGTTGGATTAAATATTATGACAACCGAAATGCCTACGATATTGGTATCAGCGGAGCACGCACTGAGACGATTTTATGGATGCTAGATCAAGGCATGTTAAGTCATATTTCTCCCAAGCTAGTTGTCCTACTCATAGGCACTAACAATATTGATCCACGCCATTTTTCGCGCGCCGACAGCGCAAGAGAAACGGCATCTGGAATTGATGTAATTGTGTCGGAAATTGGTCACCAATTACCAAATTCAAAAATTTTGTTACTCGGGATTTTTCATCGCGGTGACCAGCCAAAGCTAAATTCCAAAATTGATCAAATCAACGAAAGAATTGCCCGCGAAGCAGATGGGAAGCATGTTTTTTTTCTAAATATCGATAACGTTTTTCTAAACGCAGATTCAACTGTTAATCAAGACTTGATGTACGACCTGATCCATCCAACTCCGCAAGGCTACGAGGTTTGGGCAAAGGCAATGGAGCCGGCAATATCTAATCTCCTTGGCGACAACTAACAATTATTTTTTGGGATCGACAAACTTGAACATGCCGATAAAGCTTGATTCAGGCCCCAAGTAACCAAATTTTTGATAAAACGGAACCCGGTCGCTTTGACAAAAAAAGCTAACTTGTAAACGCCGAAGCGAGGGATTATCCTTGAGCCATTCATCAACTCCCAGCATAAGGCGTGAACCTACTCCGTTGGTTCTATATTCCGGTCTCACGCACACATTGTCGAGGTATAAAAACCCATTGCCTGCTTTTTCAATCGATACATTGGCGATTAATTTACCGTGATGTTTGGCAATGATCATCGCATGAGGTTTCGTTAATGCATCTGCGGTTCCAGATTCTTCCGTAAAATATTCCCACCCACAAGATGCCATCAATTCGCGAAATTCTTGCGGATCGGGAAAAGCAACTTCGACTATGACATCATCGAGGTCGTCTCGTTTCGCAGTTCGATTGCCGAGCGGCCGCTCAGCAAAAACAAGGACTATTTTAAAAGGAGTTTGAACAGCAAATTCAGTTAACCCCCGTAGGTTGATTTCTAGCGAATCGCAAATTACTGCGCCCCTTGATTTAAGCGATTTTTCTAAATTTTCGATTCCTGAAACGTGGATCCATAGCCGGAGATTATTTACCGGGATCTGGTCTGGCTTAACCATAGTAAATTGCAATGCAGCTGATTGCATCGACACCCCGCCCTGAGTTGGCGGATTTCCGTAGGTCCAAGCCCCTCCAAATCCTAAAATGTCGGTGAAATACGCATTAGCTTCTTCTATATCCAGAACCGGTATGACCGGCTGAACTTGCAGACCAACTGGTGGCATTGAATCCATTTTAGGATTATATTATCTGCGCCGCGCCGAGCCGCAAGTCAATCAATTGCAAGAGCAATCTTCAATGGAACTTCCATTGCAGGATGCCGCCCGAAAAACCAGGCTGAAGCTGGGCTTCCACTCGCAACTTAGTCGTCATAACTGGCTCGAAAGTCACCTTGTTAAACTTGTCTTTTTGAACGTCATAAGTTCCACCAATTAGCTTTACCGGTTGCCATTGCCCACCATTCCAAGCCACCAAATCCCAATTTCCAGGAATCCTACACTGACCCCCAACGCCTTCGTCATCAAACCAATAAATGCTACTGGATGAAACGGAAGTGGGCTTCTTGAAGTCAAGCTCAACCCATTCGTTTGATCCAAGATGGTCATACCAGGTGAAGCGAGGAATCGATTGATCGCCGGACTTTTTTGGAGTCATCCCGTTGGTGAGGGCATCTACCGTATCGGTTGACCAACAATGGGATGCCGAAGCGGGAACGGATGCCCTTGGCAGTTGTGGCGCGATCCATTTGTGAGCCGTTTCTTGGCTGGACGCAACCGGAAATTCCGAAATCCTGAGCCTCGCCGCTCCCATCGGGACCAGCGTCAATTTCTCATCAGGCTGATCTGTAAAAGCTGGGCTTGGTTGCAATGTGGCGACGAGACCATATTGATCGAAACCCCATTCGGGGATTTGGCGACCATAAGCAACAAGCTCAATTGGAGCACTTGCAAGTGAAAATGGTTGAACCTGATTTGGATTGATGGAAAGAAGCTTTGCCGTAATGGATTTGCTTAAATCAAGTCCGTAATTCCAAGGCGTCGTCGGTTCTATCGAAAGGGCTGGCCACTCGGCAGTTCCGCCTTCCCGGGTGAATTTTTCACCAATCTTAAGCGAGTAACTTAGCGGTCCTCGATTCACCGAAACTGCACCGCCTTGGGATGGGTATTTCACCACTGAAATCGGCATCGGAAGAGTTAGCTCCAATTGATTTTTGCCTGACCAGGTTCGATCTAATACGATCCACGGCTCCGATCCAACAACTTTAATTGGATGACCATTCAATGATAGTTCCGGATTTTTGCACCAACCTGGAACGCGCATCATTATTGCGAAGTGATCTTTTCGGCTCGTCTTAATCGTGAATAAAATCTTGTCTCTAAATGGGTATTCGGTACTTTCGGTTATCGAAGCAGTGGCTCCCATTCCGACTTTTGCGGAAAAGCTGCAAGGCGCATACAGCACGGCGGCGAGACCATTACCCGAGGTTGCCATCCAAAGATTCTCTGAAAATTTGGGCCATCCCATGCCCGAATTATGCTGGCAACAACGATGGTCAAACGGATTAAATAGGAACATCGGACCCCCATTTTCAACTCCCGGTGCTTTACTTTTCGCATCAGCCGTTGCTTCGTTTGGAGCGGTTAAGTAATGAAGGGCTTTTTCGTTAGCCGTCATTGAAGCGGGCAAATCGTTAAAAGTCACGTCTTCGCAACGATCTGCCCATATCGCATCAGAAGTTTTGGTAAGCAGATATTCGTCCGACATCATCATTTCCACCATTGCGCACGTTTCCGTAGCCTGGCGTGGATCGGAATATCCGGGACGCGCATTTTCATCGGCTCCGTACATGCCTCCCGGCACTGCGCCATATTCCTGCCGCATCGCGTCAAGGTCAGATTCGGTTGCAGCAAAATCGGCCGCATTATGGGTGATGAGACCAAGCTCGGCTGGTTCTCGAAAAGACTGGGCAAAATTGACTCCATGAAAGTTCGCAACTCCCGCAACCCAATTTGCGCCGCAACGATGCAGCTTCTGCACCAAAGCGAGCAATGATTTTTGCCCGGTTCGATTATAAAGCCACATCGCACTTGCCATGTTATCTGCCGCGCGCTCATATTCCCAATAACTTTTGAGCAAATCGGAATCTGGCAAAGCATTTTCCCACGCGAAATACCGCGTCATAAGCTTCAAAACGCGCTGATCATGGGTGTAATCGTAATAGCTTTCAAGGCATTGAAGCGCAAGCATATTTGGCCAAACATCTGGTTTCCCATGATCCCCGGCAGTTAGATTTGCCCGAGGTCCAAACCAGCCATCCGACCTTTGGCTTTCGATGATCGGCTCTATCCAACTTTTGGCCTCTTTGATCATGGCTGGATCGTGCAGCACATAAGCGAGATCGCCATATCCCCTGAGCCAGTAAGGAACTTCCTCCCAACCATGGATTCCTAAACCCTGCGGACTTAGCCACGCATTGTTTTTTCTTTGTAAGTACTGGCTGATTTCGGTGAGATGACCAGTAAATCCATTAGCCTCGAGTTTTAACTCATTGCGAAGCCATCCTTCGGGGTGAATTGATCCGATGGGCAAATTGGCAAAAACCGATTGTTTCAAAGGAGCCTTCTCCGAAACGTAAAATGTATTCTCCTTCACTGAAGCTAGGAGCGATCTGTGCACTACGTGAGGCGAAGTTGAACTTTGGGAGAGTAAAACGAAAAATGAAATTAGGCCAATCATTTGAACTAATTATGCTACGTTTTTGAGGCCCTAGGGCGTGGCCAAGCACGTGTTAGGCATTTCTTAATCCGCATTGGACAAACTTAAAGAAATGAATCGACCAGTCGCCCTTCAACTTTACTCAGTGCGAAATGACGCCAAAACTGACCTTCAAAAGACTTTAGCTCGGGTCGCCGAAATGGGATACGAAGGAGTTGAATTCGCCGGATATTACGACAACGAACCAGTTCAAATTCGTAAATGGCTTGATCAATACGGATTAAAAGCTGAAGGCTGTCACATCGGAACAGATGCTTTGGACCCCGACAATTTACAACAAACCATGGATGCTCATGCCGCATTAGGTACAAATTGGGCAATAGTTGCTTGGCTACCCGAAAAACGAAGAGCCACCCCTACGGATTGCGGGGAAACCGCTAAATGGCTCACGGAGCTCCATGAAAAGGTTGGAAAATTCGGAATACGGCTTGGTTTTCATGCTCATCAAGCAGATATGCAACCTCTGGATGGCGGCAAATCGGCATGGTACTTGCTCGCCGAGAGCACTCCCCAAACTTTCATCATGCAGTATGACACCGCTAATGGGATGAGCGGCGGAGCAGATCCGGTTCAGCCTATTCTCGACCTGCCAAATCGAGGCGCGTCGACCCATTTAAAGGAGTGGGCAGGCGGACATGGCGCGATTATTGGCGACGGAGACGTGCCCTGGAAACGAGTCTTAGAAGCTTGCGAAACCGTCGGAGGCACCCAATGGTACGTAGTCGAATATGAAATAGATACTGATCCAAATCCACTTGATTCAGTGCAAAAGTGCCTACATTACTTGCGGACCCTTTAATTTCCAAATGATATTAGTCGCATTGGCGTTGGTTGGATTGCAAACCTCACTAAACGTGATAACTTACGGAGCAGTTGCCGATGGCAAAACTGACTGCACCGTTACCTTTCAAAACTGCATCGACGACGCAGCTCATAAACACGTTCCAGTAGTCGATGTACCTTCTGGTAATTATTTATTTACCGGAAATTTGGTGTTGCCGCCTGGGATAAGTCTTAAGGGATCATGGCTAAGCGTTCCGAGCCATACAGGAATTCGCGACCAAGGTGGCCTCAAGCCCACCGACGGTGGGACCACTTTTCTATGTACCGGCAGTACAGGTACATCTTATAATGCCTTAACACCAAGTGCAAGCGATAAACCAGCGTTTATCACGTTAAACACGGATTGCACTTTGCAAGGAGTAGAATTCTACTACCCACGCCAATTAACAGATAATGCTCCGACCAAGTATCCGTTTACAATTGCTATGCGCGGGAACAATCCTTGCGTCAAAGATGTTGAACTTCTAAACTCTTACGACGGAGTCGATGCCACCCAAAATCAGCGGTTTCTGATTCGAAACGTATCGGGTCAACCGCTTCACCGAGGAGTAGTCGTAGATGCCATTTACGACATTGGACGAATTGAAAACGTCCATTTTAACCCATGGTTTAGCTTTAAATCCCCTGTTTTTGATTGGGAGATGGCAAATGGAATCGCGTTTGAATTTGCCCGATCAGATTGGCAATACGTAACCAATACGTTTTGCTTTGGATATCATGTTGGTTATCAATTTGATGAAACAAAATCAGGCGTTTGTAATGGCAATTTTAGCGGTATAGGAGCCGACGACTGCGAGACAAGCGTTAATGTTGAAAATTGCGCTTCTTATGGGTTGCTTATAACTAACGGTGAATTCACTTCGTTTGAAGGACCAGATCCAACAATGGTAAGAGTTGCACCTACTAACAAGGGCGTAGTTCGCTTTAATAACTGCTCCTTTTGGGGGCCATGTCACCAAATCGCTTTAATTGAAGGCTCGGGAACAGTGGCTTTTTCAAATTGCAGCTTCGTTCAATGGGATAGGGATCACGTCGGATTGCCTGCAATTGATGTGCGTAGTGGAAACATCATGGTTACGGGTTGCGATTTCCAGCAAGCTGGCAATACAATTAAATTAGGTCCAAACGTTTCTCAGCCAATAGTCAATAACAATTTGATCATCAAACCAGCAGGAAAGTAAATTACTTCTTAGTTGCCACACCGCTTCTGCCATGCTTTCAACGTACAATTGATTTATGGAAGAAAAATCTGATAATTCTGCTCATTCGATCGTTTGTCCTGGATGTCAGACCGTTATCCAGACTGATGCGTCCGGCAGCGACATCTTGGTATGCCCGGTCTGCTCTTTAAACTTAAATCCTAGTCCTAAGGAAGCGGCAGCTCCAATTAAGACTGACACTTGGGCGGCTCCTTTTGGCGAACTCACCGATCCGGTTTATGAAGTGGAATCGGAATTGGCAGCCGAGAGCGTTCCTCCTGAGGCTTTAGAGCCGACGAGCGTGAAGGAATCAGAAGCGGGTCCTGTCATTAATAGATTAAATTCCGTTGCTAAAATTTGCGTTAGCTTTTGTGCCTTAGTGATTGCGTTACTTCTCGTTCTCGAGTATTTTTCTTGTGGAAAAGCCTCGAATCTACATTAGCCTGATATGTGTTCAACTTTGCCGAGCGATATTAATGAATCCTGCGTTTGCCGTTTTGAGGTCTCGCTTAGGTCGTCAAGGTCCGGCAATAGCAGCCGCATGCGCGACGTCACGATGGCAGGCGAACCAACCGACGTGGGAACTTGTAAGGAAATCTTACAAGTTCGACTGGATGGCCGATTGAGCGAGCAATCAGTTATCAAGGATTACTTGACAACTGCTGCGACTCAAGTGGAGTGGGAGTCGGACATCGAATTAGAGGCGGGAGTCGCGCTAAAGTCGCTGGAGGGCAAGCGAAGGAAGGATAAACGTGTTTCCTGACGATCCGCACTTGACCAACATCAGCCCCGAGCCGCCTATAATTCCTCAGATTATGGAGGAGAGCCAATCTGATCAGCCGCCGACGGCAAATTCAGGCCGCATCGCGCCACCCCCATTTTCACATTCAATTGGTCAGCAACCTTTTTCTAACTTTGGGCACCGCAATGTTCAGAAGGTCGGAATTGCGACTAATGGATTTCTCGCCACAAAAATCGCAGTCGTCGCTGGAGTGATTTACCTTTTGATTAAAATCCTTTTCGTGTTAAATGTGATGTCTTACTTTGCACCCAAGCGGTAAATTATGCACAGATCCAATGCTCAAAGTTCGATTCGTTGCCCCAAGTGCCAAAACTTGCTAAATGCGGGCGCGATTATTTGCACTTGCTGCGGCACCCAGATTCGACCGCTTCCAAGTCAAACTCAGAATCCTCTGCCAGCTTCCAGTTCGACCAAGTCTCAGAGCCAGGGGCAAATCATTCTGCCAGGCTCAAACATACTTGGTGCAAATCTGCCAGCTCCTTCCCAGCTTCATCCGAGTTTTACGCCAATGAGGGGGGTCAATTCACCTGGAAACCCGCAACTTGGACCCAACGATCCTACAAATCAATCTGGCTTAGCCCAGCAAATGCCCCCGATCCCGGGTCAGTATTTTGTTAGTCCCCACTTTCAGCCGCGCCTTACGAAAGTGCCGGGCCGAAGGGGAATATCTTCCAAATTGGCTTACGGATTGGCGATAGGGCTTATTTTTCTGAGAGTTATATTTTATATAGTTTTTGATGTGATGCGCCACTACTAGCCGGTAGCGACGAAAGGAATCAACCAATGCACGTGACTAATAATATTGACAAGTTTGGCAGGGTAATTGATTACCTAAGAATTTCAGTCACTGACCACTGTAATTTTAGATGCACCTACTGTATGCCGGAAGAAGGTATGCCATTTCTGCCTTCAAGTGATCTGCTAACTTTCGATGAACTAAAACGACTAATAAAGATCGCCAGTCAAGTAGGGATAACAAAGTTACGTTTTACCGGGGGCGAACCGTTACTAAAGAAAGACCTATCAGTGCTTATCGATTATGCAAGAAGTCTAAATTGCTTTAAGGATATTTCCTTAACCACTAATGGCTTTTTATTAGCCTCGCAAGCCCTAACGCTTAAATCTGCGGGACTGAATCGAATCAATATCAGTCTAGACACGCTTAAGCCAGATGTATTCGAGAAAATCGCAAGACGTGGTTCGTTCAACCAGGTTTGGGAAGGGATTGTAGTTGCAGCTGAATCAGGCTTGGCTCCGATAAAACTCAATTGTGTTCTCTTACAAGGAATAAATACCAATGAAATCATCGATTTTGCCAAGCTAACGTACATTCATAATTGGAACGTTAGATTTATTGAATTGATGCCAATCCGGTGGAATATGGACGAATATAAACATGCGTTTGAACCTTGGAAGGCACATCCAAATCAAGGCCTGTTACAGCTTCAATTAACCAGGGGTAACGATCTTAACTCAGCAGACCAAAATCGACAATTCTTCCCAGCATCTCAATGTAAATCGATGATTGAAAATGAGCTAGGTGATTTAAGACCAACCGAAATACCGACCAACGGACCCGCGAGAAATTTTAGTCTCAGAGACAGCATAGGATCTATCAGCTTTATCAGCCAAATAACTAACGATCTGTGCGCAAACTGTAATCGTTTAAGACTCACACCAGATGGCTTCTTGAGACCCTGTTTAATGTCAGATGGCGAGCTTGACCTGAAGCCTAGCCTAAGAAGCAATTGCTCAGACGACGATCTTAAAAATCTTTTTTTGCACGTGATCCAGCGCAAGCCTGAGCGCCATTTTTTAGCTGAAGGTCAATTATCAATGAGCAGGTCAATGAGTCAGCTAGGCGGGTAGGCAACAGCGATTAGAATCTTAGAGCCGTCAGTCCCGATTTAAGCGAATAAAACCGATCATCTCCCATTTCTCGCAGTGCTTCCGCTAAATTGAGACTTCGGATTCCATGAGCGCAAACAAGTAAGTATTGATCTGCTTGCGGCAGGCGCTCAACTGCGAACCGTGACATCGGTAAGCAAAATGAGGGTTGGACTGGCAGCGGGTTGGCTTCTATTTCGCCCTCTTCTCTAATATCAATTATCAAGAATTTATCAAGGTCGCCGCATGTCGAAGGTTCTACTTCTAAAGAGTTGTTCTGAATACATCTTATATCAGCGGTAGATGCAATCGGCGCAGTTAAATACGGGTTGCACACCGGACATTCAATTCTGCAACCAATTGAAACTTTGGAAAACATGTTTTCGATCAGATCCACAATCAGCAAATTACCTTGCCGTAAGTCACTTGGGATTCCCAAAATTAGCTTTAAACATTCCGATGCCTGTAAGGATCCGATGACCGCAGGGGTTGTCCCTAAAACCCCGACTTCGGCGCAAGTTCCAACTTCCCCATCCTGAGGCGTGGTTGGCCACAAGCAGCGCAGACATGGGAATCCGGGCTCAATGACCATTACTTGACCTTCAAACTGATAAATCCCGCCATGCACATGAGGAATTCCCATTTTTATGGCGCAGTCGTTTATCAAAAATTTAGCGGCAAAGTTGTCGGTGCCATCAATCACCGCCGAGCAGGACTCAATAAGTACTTTGCAATTTTCGCCAGTAAGTTCAACTTGAACTGGCTCAATTTCAATAAATGGGTTGATTGATCGTAGCACTTTCGCGGCTACCTCAACTTTCGGGCGGCCGATATCTTTTACCCCGTAAAGCGGCTGGCGGTGCAAATTGCTGGCCTCAATTAAACCAGGATCAATAATCGTGATTTTTCCGATTCCTGCAGAGGCAAGATAAGGAAGGGCTGCGCATCCCAATCCGCCTGCACCGATTACCAAAACATGGGCTGATTTTAACTTTTGCTGACCTACAGTACCTATCTCTTTAAGAAGTATTTGTCTTGCATATAATTCCTCTTTTTTTACCGATTTATCGGGCAACAGCCATTGATTTGAGCCATTAGTATAAAATTCATGCTTCCATATCGGCACTTGACGCTTGATTTGACCTACAATCCATTCACATGCCTCAAATCCAATTTGCCTGTGTGCCGATGAAACCTCAACTTTTATCGCCAATTCGCCCACGTTGAGCTTTCCTAAGCGATGGATACATGCTGCGTCAAGTAAATGAAACACCTCAATTGCGGATCGTATAATTTCAGTGCCAACATTTAACGCAAGTGACTCATCCGCCTCATAGTGCAATTCAACCACTTGTGTGCCGCTATTACGATCTCGAACCAGTCCTTCAAAGGTAACTAAGCTGCCTGACGAAGCTTGGGAAGCTAGCAACCGGCCTAAAATAGGTTCGTGAGACAGCCGAAACATTTATCCTCCCGCGAACGGAGGTAGAAATCCAATTTCATCTCCATTCTGTATGGCGCAGTCGTTTTTAACAAATTGACCTTCTTTGGAAAATCGCATTAACCTAAGAGGAAATAACAAGGAATGAGCCTGACTTAGGTGAATATATAGGTCCTCAACGGTTTTACATGTGGTTTGAATTGTCTCGGAACTGAGACCTCGACGCTCACGCAAAACCGCGAAATAGGTGATTGAAATTGATTTTTCACGTTCCATCAACTGGTGCATTTAGTTTATCGCAAGAACCTCAACTTGTTGTCCTGCCTTGATTTCCGCACTTTCTCTTGGAAAATAAAGCAGGCAATTCGCGTTTGCCAAATCCTTCATTCTATGAGAGCCCTGAAACTGAAACGGAAAAACTTCCCCATCCACATTCCGTTTGGCCCTATAAAATTGGGCATATCCCGGCTGCTTTGTTAGATCTGATCCGCAAATCGCCCGCTCAAAAGGAATCCTTGGACTTAATCCAGCCCAGAATTTAATTAATGGCTTGATAAACATGCTAAATCCGACGAACGCTGAAACTGGGTTCCCCGCTAGTGAAATTGCGATCGCGCCTGTATTATGTTGATAAACTCCCGTAGGCATTCCGGGGCGCATCGCAACTCCCCAAAAGATTGAGGTGAATCCTAAATCTAACAGCATCTGCCGAACAAGATCCTTCTCTCCAACGCTCGCCCCGCCCGATATAATCACAAGATCATTTTTAACCATTCCATTTAATTGAAGCCGTAAGTCTTGCTCATCGTCATGGATATAATGCACATCGGAACTCAAGTTCATTTGTATTAGCAGGTTCAAAAGCATCGGGCCAACTGCATCGGGTAATTGCCCTTCTTTGGGCATCTCGCCTGGTCGCACAATTTCAGATCCAGTTACGAGAATGGTGATTTGAGGTTGCCTGCGGATCAATAGGGATGTAATTCCAGCGAGAGAAAGAAGTCCTAATTGAGTCGGCCCTACGCGCGTACCTTCTGCCAGAATCTCATCACCGACCTTAAAGTCTTCACCAAGCCTTCGGATGAAATCGCCGGATTTAGGAATGCTTCCGATCCGGACGACTTCGTTTTCAAGCGTCGCAAATTCTTGCATCACCACAGCATCGGCGCCATGAGGGATGGGAGCTCCAGTGAAAATCCGCGCAGCTTTGCCAGGTTTTAGCCGTCCACTAAGCGACTTTCCTGCAAATACTTTTCCCACTAGATTAAATTCTAAAATTTCGCCATTGAAAGCGAGTGCATATCCGTCGACCTGGCTGTTATCAAAAGGAGGATGGTTTAATTTAGCCGCTACCGACTCAGCCGAATAACGACCAGTTGAGTTCATCGCCGGATGACTCTGCACCGATAGGGTTTTCGCGCCCGAAATAAGGCGATTAAGAGCTTCTTCAAAAGGAATCGGAGGGTCCATGTTTATTTCCTAAGAATTTTCATTGTTCCCGACAACTGAAAACTATAGGCGACCTCGCCCTGAACAACTCCCACTATTTCTTAAATTTGTAGAAGTTTTCATAATATATTTTAAGCTAATCGAAGTTTTTGACACTCTTTATTCTCGGAACTATACCAAGAATATCATTAGATTCAAAAATGGGCGAATTAAACTTCAGTCACGAGGCGGACCTAGAAACCAACTGTCTTGCGGCTTTGACCACACTGCATGAGAGCCTCGGATTCAAGCTGTGGATGATCACGCGAACCGACGGGTTAGATTGTATAGTTCTGCATTCTTATGATCAATATTATAATGTCGTGAGCGGCAAAGTATTTCGCTGGCTCGATTCGCTATGCTCCAGAATGGTTCGGGGCGAGGCTCCGAATATTGCGCCCGTTACCGAAGAAACCCCCGCCTACTCGTCAGCAGCTATGGCAAAGATTGTACCCATTAAGGCCTACATCGGCGTTCCATTAACCTATAGTGATGGATCGCTTTTTGGAACATTATGCGCGATCGACCCGGAGCCTCAATCGCCGGAAATCATAAATGAGTTGCCCACTATTCAATACGCAGGCGCTAACATTAGCAAACAAATGAACTTTGAACTTGAATCATGCGCGATCGGCCGCGAAGCTCAGCGGCTAAAAGAATCCCTTTCCATCGACATTGAAACCGGAATTGAAAATGACCTCGCTTGGGAAATGGCGGTTCAATACGAAGAGCACCAAGCGGCAATGCTCGGTTCACCGCTTGCGGTGGCAGTCGTAGAGATGCCTTACAGATCAACCCCCAACCAACTCAGGCTAGCGGCTCAGGTAATCCGCGAATCACTGTTACCAGCCCATCCCGTAGCAAGAATCGGCAAGAATCACTTTGGAATCATATTTGTCGATTGCTCCCAAATCCGGCTCGTTGCCCTCAGTTCAAGACTTCGAACAACTTTGGCGGACCGAGAGATTAGAGCGAACATAGGGATAGCTCGAAGGGATCCAAGCAAAGGGCTCTTCTCGGCAGTTCGAGATGCAATTGAATCATGCAAGGGCACCACGTCTGGAATCGCAGCTTAATCAGCTTGAATCTAGCTCGTCATTATTTTTATCGCCACTGCTAAAGTGGGTGCCATGTTTGATGGCAATTTTATTTTAAGCCCATTCTCACGCTGTTCAAATTTCAGATCGCTCCCCGCAAGTAGCTCCACCTTGGTGACCGGTTTAGTGCATAAGGTTAGATTCTTAGCCAAAGATTTAATAACAATTTCATTATTTTCGGGCATGGCCATGGCGATCGCGTATATCGCATCGCCCTTTGAGGTGAATCTAATATCTTCCGATGTAAATGGACTTCTGTCAGCGTCGGTAAAACCTCCTTCTTTTATGGAAGTTGGTCCTTCGCCGTAAACCTTCCAGGGACGCGTTCCATGAATCGCTTCGCCGTTAGATTTGAGCCACGCACCTATATTCCTAAGAATATGTTTATCTTCTTCTGGAATGGAACCATCGGCTCTCGGACCCACATTAAGCAGCATTCGTCCATTCTTACTAACAATATCAATCAAATCGTGCAGTATTTCTTTGGCTGATTTGTATTCCATATCCTTGATATATCCCCAAGAATTTCTGGCGTTCGCGGTGCACGTTTGCCATGCCATCGGGCGAATGTCTCCAAGCTGACCACGCTCTACATCAAATACGGCTGATTTTTCAGTCATCGCATTGTTCTTATAGTTGATCGCCACTCCGATGCCCCACTGATGCGCACGGTTATAGTAATGAGCCGCAAACCGCTTCAGGTAGGGCCTAAAAGCAGGCTGCTCAATCCACCAATCAAAGTAAAAAACCTGAGGGCGATATAGATCCACCAATTCACAACATCGCGCCAGCCAGTCGTCTAGGAATGCTTCGTCTGGTTGAGTTGTATCTGGCATAGCTGGACCGTATAAACCGGCATATTGGGGATCCTCGACGTCTGAATCAAACTCTCTGCCGCCATTCATAAACCACCAGTGTTCGGCACGATGAGATGATAGACCTAAAACGAGACCGGCCCTTCTTATCGCTTTTGAAAGTTCACAGATGATGTCTCTCTTTGGACCCATTTCACCTGCATTCCAATGGCTAAGCTTAGTGGCGTACATCGCAAATCCATCATGATGCTCGGCGACTGGAACCACATATTGCGCACCCGATTCTTTGAATAATTCCACCCATTCCTGGGGATTAAATTTTGGCGCAGTAAATAATGGAATTAAGTCTTTGAATCCGAAATCTTTATGGTTGCCATAGTTTGTGAGATGGTGATCAAACTCTTTTGAGCCAGATTTGTACATGTTCCGCGGATACCATTCGCTTCCAAATTCAGGAACGGAATAAACCCCCCAATGCACAAATATTCCCAATTTTGCATCCTCGTACCACTCCGGCACGCGGTAATTTTCAAGTGATGGCCAATCGGACGAGAAGGGGCCTTCAGCAATGCTTACAAGAGCCGGTGGTGAAGTCATATCCACTAATGTTACTGCTTAAATTCGCTTGTAAACCCGGACGTACTTTATTACAAATTTCTGAGGAAAAGCGACGTCATCAATGCCTTTTTGACCTCCCCAACTGCCACCGATCGCAAGATTCAAAATGAGATAAAACGGATGGTCAAAGGTCCAGTTATTTTCATTATTTGCATAAGTAAAGTACTTGGTTGAATCGACAAAAAAATCAATCTTTGTCTTAGACCATTCAATAGCATATAGATGCCAACCCGAACCATTATCAGCGAGGGACGTGGTACCGCCTTGCGAATGAAGCTTGTGATCTGCTCCTTGCATGTGGCCAGTTCCATAAATTGTAGGCGGCATAAATCCAACATGCTCCATGACGTCAACTTCTCCGCATGCTGGCCAGCTCACCTGATTTACGTCCGTGCCAAGCATCCAAAAGGCTGGCCAGGTGCCGCGCGCTTGAGGCAACTTTGCGTAAATTTCGGCCCGACCATATTGAAAAGCAAATCGATCTTGAGTTGTAATGCTTGCGCTAGTATAGTGAGAACCTTTGTACTCCTCCTTGTTGGCAGTAATTGTCAGTTCTCCATTCTTGACTTCAGAGTTTTGCAAGCGATGTGACGCATAGTATTGAGCTTCATTGTTACGCACCAGTCCCTCTTCGTATGTCCACTTCTTTGGATCAGGGAGGCCTGAATAGTCGAAGTCGTCAGACCAAGTGAGTTTCCATTCAGCATTGGAAACTTGCAAGTTACGGGATCCGATATCTTCCTTAATGATGGCTTTTGAGGTTAAACAGGATATTAGTATTAAAGGAATTAACATCATTTAGATGGAGTTCAACTTTTAGAGATGGACGAAACGTTCTGGATTCACTGGATGACCATTTACCCTAACCTCAAAGTGAAGGTGCGGACCAGTTGCCAATCCAGTGGCTCCAACACGGGCGATTACTTGACCTTGCCCCACTTGCTCTCCTATCGACACCAAAATCTTTGAGCAGTGTCCATAAACTGTAGCTAATCCGTGCCCATGATTGATAATAACAACGTTTCCATATCCGCCCATGTACTGGGCTGCGATCACTACCCCGCCAGCTGCCGCGTGGATCGGAGTTCCCCAACGGGCCCCTAAATCGATTCCCGTATGCATCCGGTATCGATGCAAAATAGGATGAAACCTCATGCCAAATCCGCTGGTGATCGGCGCAATTACGGGGCGGATGAAAGTCCCATTGAAGTGAATAGGCAGTGCCGAACCAGGGATTTGCTCCGATTCAACGATTTGAGATTCGATTTGAGATTCGTCGCGGTCAAATTGCCTCAGAGCTTGCTCTAGACCGTCCCTTTGATTGACTATATCGTAAAGGCTCGATGCTTTTTCATTCCGTGCAACCTGAAGCGCATTTTCCTGAGCGGCCAACGTTTGCTCGTTTTGAGCGATTTGTTTAATTACTAAATCGGCTTGAAGTTTCGCCTGAAATACCGCATTTTGAGCCTGCTTATATCGATTTAAAGTTGCGCGATCTTCTTTTGCAACACGACCTACCACGTAGCTTCGGCTTGCCAAATCTCCCGATGATCGGGAGGATAATAGAACTGTGAGAAGCGGAGCTTCACCCTCTTCGTACATCTCCTTAATCCGTTTTTCAGCAACCGCTCTGTCCTTAAGCAGTAGGCGCTGAGCAACTTTCAATTTTGCCCCAAGCTGGCGTTTCCGAGTCTCCTCTTCGTCCAAACGAGAGCGCGTTTCCCGCAATTTAGCGGCAGCTTCGTCAAGCTGGGCGTCGGCTTCATTCAAGCTGTAATGGGCTACGGTTGCTTGGTGATTTACAATTCGAATCTGGTGCCGAATTTCGCTTTTCTTTTCACTGACGGCACTGAGTCTGCGCCTGAGTGATCTTGCTTTTGCAATTTGCTTTCTGCTGAGCTTTCTAGCATGGTGGGGAGCCCCAAAAGCGAGTGCGCCTACGCATGCTCCTAAAATAATGATTAAGAGTAGAGTCCTAAGGTTAAAGCGTTTCATGATTCAGCGGTATTTAAGTGGGGTGCTGGTTGCCACAGTTGAGCAAGTCGCCCCAAGAATGCCGCCCAAGATCACTAGCCAGAATGCTACTGACCAATAAGGAAACGCAGGCACAGTTAAGCCGAGAGTCCCAGTATAATGACTAACCCCGGCATTAATCGCAAGCATCATCCATGAAGCAAAAACTCCACCCAAAGCTCCCTGGATTAGTCCTTCAATCACAAATGGAGCGCGAATTGTGGGTAAAGAAGCCCCCACAAGTTGCATGATCCTGATCTCCACTCGCCGAGCCACAATCGTAAATTGAATCGCGTTAAATATGATAATCCCGCCGATTAGAAATAATAGTAATCCAAGATAGCCGATGTATCGCAGCAGTCCCAACCCTTGTTGCAACACTTTAAGTTCTTCCGTTTGGTAAATTACTTTATCTACTTCCGGCCACGTTCTAATCTTAATCGCGGCGGAATTTGCATATTTCAAATTAGCAAATTTTATATTAAAGGCATCGGGCAGCGGGTTGGTCAAATCGCTTGCGATGTCAGGCTGCTCGGCCTTCATTTTCGCCCACGCCAGTGCTTTAGGAATTAACTCAACGTTTGCTATCCCGGGTTCTTGTCGCAACTGTTCAGCCAGCATATCAACCGTTTTTGAACCTACATTATCATGTAGGAACACCCTCATCTGAAATTGATTTGGAACGGTTTTTGAATAACTATCCACACGGAAATATAAATAGCCAAAACTTCCGATAAGGAGCAAAGAAATGGAAACGGTGATCACAGCCGCAAGAGTGAGCAAGCTGTTGCGGCGCATCGATACAAATGCTTCCGACACAACGAACTCCAAGCGATCAAACATCGATTGGCTCCGGAGTGGTCATAGGTATTTCGCCGATCGGATCATAATCGGGTGCCTCAACATCTTCGCCGCGAACGAAATTGCGAGAAGGAATAGCATCGTCAATGCAAGAAACTGCAAAGGGGAGTGCTTCCGATTTTTCCAAATCCACTTTCGAGGAAGTTCCGCACGGATTCGTATCAGAAATAATCTGACCATCCAGCATTGTCACAACCCTCCGCCCCATTCTTTCTACAACCGTAATATCATGAGATGCGACCAGAACCGTGACCCCGGTGGCATTCAATTTGGCAAGCACTTCCATGATTTCCCAAGAGTGACCAGGGTCTAAATTGCCAGTTGGTTCATCCGCAAGTATTAGCGGCGGATTATTTACAAGAGCCCGCCCAATTGCGACGCGTTGCTGCTCCCCCCCAGAAAGCTCAGTGGGATACGCATCGGCTCGGTGACCGATAGCCACGCTTTCCAAGATTCCCGGCACCTTTAACAGTACTTCTCGTTTAGTGTGTCCAGCCGCTCGCATCGCATAAGCCACGTTTTCCCAAACCGTTTTTTTTGGCAATAGTGCGAAATCTTGAGGCACAATTCCCATGCTCTGACGAAGACGAGGAATATGAGACCGGCTAAACGATCCTAAATCGCTTCCCGCTAGTCGAACGATCCCACGATCATGCCAGACTTCGCGGGTAAAAAGTTTGAGCAATGTGCTCTTGCCAGCACCAGTTTGCCCAACGAAGAATACAAATTCTCCTTTTTCAATTTTAAGGCTGACCTTGCGCAACCCATGAACAAAAGTGGTGTATTGAACCTCTACCTGGTCGAGTTCAATATAAGAAGACAGCAAGTGTTTATTCAAAATGAAAAGAACCCTCTTCAGGTTCAATATTTAATCCTACTGTAAAGACGGATTGATCCCCATGAAAGTGTACGGTAAGTTCAGATTAGGATGTTCCGCGATCACATCGCCTGTTGTGACAACCGCTAAAGTTTTGCTTATAATGTAAGTAGGAATGAGTTCAAATAGATTTCTTCGCACGCGAGTAGATCATAGCAAAGAAACGGCCGAGGATTACCTTGAGCTCATTGATTCGCTCATAGCCGGGTCTGGAGAAGCGAGAACCGTCGATCTTGCCGAAAACCTCGCCGTGAGTCACGTCACCGTGAGCAAAACATTGCAAAGACTTCAGCGGGATGGGTACGTGACTATGCAACCATATCGCAGCATTTTCCTCACCGATTTGGGAAAGGATTTAGCCGAAAGTGCAAGGCAAAGGCACACTCTAGTTTATGATTTCTTGATCGCGTTGGGAGTCGATAGGGAAACCGCTGAAACCGATGCCGAAGGTATTGAGCACCATGTAAGCAAGCAAACCTTGAACGCGATGCAACGGCACATCGATTCCAGAAAACTTTAAATTTCCACGATTGTAGGCAAAATTAACGGTCGCAGTTGTCCTCGTTTGTAAATAAGCTTTCGAGCAACTTCGGTAATTTCGCGATGTACTTTGTTGATGTCTCTCGCTTCATCTTTAGTTAATGCCGTAACCGCATCGATGATGTTGTCTTGAACGCGGTCAAGCAGCTGAGTGGGACCATGAAAACCTTTAGATTGAACTGTTGGCGTACCCACAATTTCCCCTCGATCCACGTCGACAACAACTGTAATCACAATAATCCCGTCATTGGCAACGTTGTATCGGTCTCGGAGGACTTCGTCAGTAACCCCGGGCTCGCCGCTATTATCTATGAGCACGCGTCCGAACGCTACCGGCTCCCCAACGTTCGCAGTAGTCTCCTGAAACTCCAGCGGCTGACCATCCTCAAGTGTAAAAACTCGGTGATCGGGAAATCCCATTTCTTTGGCGATTTTAGTGTAAAGATATTGATGGCGCGGCTCACCATGAACCGGTGCTAAATAAAACGGCTTAGTTAGATTAATCATCATTTTCAACTCTTCTTGATAGGCATGACCGCTCACATGAATCGGAGTTGGACTCTCGTAAATCACTTTGCAACCCTGACGAAATAGCCGATTTATCGTGCGCCAAATGGCTCCTTCGTTGCCGGGAATTGGTCTTGCCGAGTAAATGAGCGTGTCGCCGCTTTTAATTTGCAGCCTCCCATATTCGCCCTTTGACATTTGAACCAATGCGCTCAAAGGCTCGCCTTGACTTCCAGTAGTTAAAATCGCTACTTCAGAATCGGGCAGGCGCCTAGCCTCATCCAGAGCAATTCGTGTTCCCTTCGGAATGCGAATATAGCCCAACCGCTCGCATAAATCGATATTTTGCTCCATGCGTCTGCCAACAACCGCAACTTTTCGACCGAATTCGGCTGCCATATCACAGAGTTGCTGCATTCTATGGATATTGCTCGCAAACGTCGTCAGTAAAATCCGACCTTCTGCTTCGCTAAAAACGTTTCGGAATCCGGCGGTTACGCTTTTTTCGCTGGGCCCCCATCCGGGTCGCTCGACGTTTGTGCAGTCGCTGAACAAACATAAGACCCCTTCCTCGCCCAATTGGCAGAATCGGTACGTATCGGTAAGTTTGCCGTCGACTGGGCTGAAATCAAGCTTGAAATCGCCGGTAAAAATCAAAACGCCCAGTTCGGTGCGCACTGCCATCGAACAATTTTCTGGGATGGAGTGCGTGATTTTAAGCGGTTCAACTTCTAAGTTCCCGACCTTGATGACGTCGCCCGGCTTGAAAGTAAACAATTTTAGATTTTTGCCAGGCAGTTTTTCGTCGAGTTTATTTTTGATTAGCGCGTGGGTAAATGCGCTAGCGTAAACGGGAATCGAAAGCTTGTCCAGCAAATAGGGAAGACCGCCAACGTGATCTTCGTGGGCATGGGTGAGAAATACGCCGCGAATTTTATGGCGATTTTCTACCAAATAAGTGAAATCTGGAATTACGATATCAACTCCCAACATTTCTTCATTGGGGAAACTTAAACCACAATCGATGACCACGATATCGTCACCTTGCTCTACAACCGTGCAATTTTTTCCAATCTCTCCGACGCCTCCCAAAGGGATAACTCTAACCATATTTGAGCTTTAGGTTACCTTTTGCAAATTTCAGCGATTTATTGCAATTTCCTACATTTGTTGCGACCTGAGTAATCGTTAGTCTAGGTTGCGAGCCGTTGAAGCGCAGATCCCTTAGCTATTATCGATCTGCTGTGCCGGTTCAAGCGTAAACTTTAAACAGATGCGCGCGGTTATTTTTGACTTTGATGGGTTAATTCTAGATACCGAATGGCCAGAAGTTGTTGCCTGGCAAGAAACTTTCGACGAATTTCAGGTTGAAATGCCTGAATTTTGGTGGATTGATTCAATCGGGAGGGGATCTGATCAGGAACCGATTCATCCTGCCGATATTCTCGAGCAACGTCTCGGACGAAGTGTCAACCGAGAAGCTTTGATTAAAAAGTGCAGTTTGAGGCGTCAATTTTTAGCCGGCCAAGAGGCACCTTTGCCTGGAGTTCTGGACAGGATCCATGAGGCAATTGATCTTGGATGGAAATTGGCTATCGCAAGTAGTTCCGGGCGTAGTTGGGTGGAATCGCATCTGCAACATCTAGGAATAAGAGAGCTTTTTTGCGAAATTGTTTGCCGAGAGGACGTAGTCGCAACAAAGCCCTCGCCGGACTTATATCTAGCCGCCTTGACAAAGATCGGAACCGACCCAACCGAAGCATTTGCGCTTGAAGATTCTCCCGCCGGGATTAGTTCGGCTCTTGCCGCGGGAATGAAAGTCGTCGCTGTGCCCAATCGTCTGACCAAGGAGTTGGATACGAGCCACGCAACCCTCGTCGTTAAATCCCTCAAAGGTATAACTCTTAGTTCAATTGCTTACCAATTTGGACAAAACGAGACGATTCCAGTAAAATGAAATAATGACTGGGTTAGAAGACAAAATTAGAGCAGTTCTTGCCCACGGTCGTGAGGTGGGCGATCTCGTTGAAATTTATTTGGAGCAAGAAGACGCCGATTGTTTCCAAGTTGGCTTTATTGAAAATGTAGGATCGGAAACCGCTTCCATCGTTTCGTTGACCAAGTATGGCGAGTTCGACGGACGCTTGATAATCAGGCTTGACGAAGTGATCCGATTGCATGTTGGCGGAGACTATCTGGAATCGCTCAAGGTGCTGCACGAAAGCCGGGGAAAAGTATTTGATCCGGAACCTGCCGATGCCTTTGGAAAGGATTTTATTGATTTCAATACGTCGCTTGGCTTCGCCCGGGAAAAGCGCATTATGGTGACGATCCATGACTTCGACAAAGAGACAACCTTGGGGTTCGTTAGCGATTTGGGCGAAGACTGGGTTCAGATCGAGCCGATTCTTCGGGACGGACGCAGTGATGGCTTTACGATATTTAGAATTGAGGATATCACTCGGGTTGATATGGGTGGTAAAACGGAGCAAGCCCGCGGATTTGTCCACCAAGCCCGACTCGGTCGCTAGTAAAACTCCCCTCTGCCAGAGGGTTGAACTCGTCCCACAAGGACGGGGTGTTCGATGCCGGTATTTGAACCCCAATTTAAAGTGCTTTTAAGAAACCACGTCGCGCTACGCGCACCCTTCCAAAAATGGGAACTTTTGCCCTGCAGGCACGCCTTCAGCGGGAGACGCCCTTGACCGTTCACGATCCTCAAAAGGGAACCTTTGCCCTACGGGCACTAGACTATCTGGCTGCCCAGAGAAAGCCGCGACGCATGAGTTCTCGGGGATATTTGGCTTCAAGTACGTCGCGATGATGCCCTAAAGCGTTGTAAAAAACTTTGCCTTGACCATATTTTTTCGTCCAAACTTGAGGCATCCGACAAGGATTTTCGGTATGCGGTCCCTCAATTCCGGCTTTGGGAAAAATTGTATAAGCCAAGACGTTATTTCCCGGATCCGTGTGAAGATAATATTGCTCGCTTACAACCTCAAAATCGGGAATCCCCTCGGTGATTTCATGCGGATTTTCATGATTTATATGGATCGTGTACTGTACAGAGTCGTTTCCAGGATGGGCAACCCACTGCCCGCCGGTCATGAACTGCCACTCCGTTTCTTGCCGGAATGCGTCGCACATTCCTCCATGGCAACCCGCCAAGCCCACGCCGCTTTTCACTGAACTCAAAATTGGCTCTAGTTGCGCCGAGATGATTGAGCTCATTGTGACTACTGGAACAATCAAATCAATAGATTTGAGATTGTCTGCATCGAGCAGATCATCCATCGAATTGGTTACTTGCACGAGAAATCCTTCAGCTGTAAGAATTTCGGAAAACAATCCAGCGACTTGTTGCGGTTCGTGACCTTCCCAGCCGCCCCAGAAAATAAACGCTGTTTTTTTGATCATCATCTAAAATTATGATTAAAAATCAACGACGAACTGCGAATCAAAACTAAAAAGAGGCTAAGCGGGGAGAGGACCGCTTAACCCCAAAAATTCGAGAGACTTTTTCCTCTTTTCAGATGGTCAATCTCTTCGAGTGACTCTACTTTTGGCGTTCGCCACTTACGCCTTCTATTGGTACAAACCTTGGAAATCTTGAGTTCATCTCAAAAAAACTGCTGATATCAATTAAGACGAAGTATTTTAACATAAAGTGTCCGAAATTTGCACCGTGAACGTGAAAAGGATAAGTTTTGCTATTTTTTATTAATATTTGGTCAGTTTGAGCAATTTTTTAGTGCCCCAAGAAATTCGGGCACTGCTCATTTTAGAAATATTTTCAAAATGAATAGCTGGGTCGGGAGTTGGCAAAATGTTGGAGGGGCGGCGTGGCTAGCCAACCCCTCAGTTTCTCTCCCTGGATTAAATTATTAAAAACCCGCCCCTTTGCCTTGATTTAGCGATGCTTGAGACCGTGCATTACCTGTAGCTGAATTCACAACTTGACAAGTAGAACGCTATATTTGAAGCAAGGTTCGGACCAATTACTAACATTTAATTCCAAATTTCAATTGCTTGTAATTTTGCAGTACATAACAGATAACTTAGTTTCAATGTGAAAAAAGCTCTATAAGTTCGACCATGGCAGCACAGAATAAGGTTGATTTCAAATGTTCTTTTTGGGCCCAAAGACCTAACCTAGCTAAGGCGTTTCATTAGGAATTGACTGCTTTCCAATCAAAATTTGGCGTCAATTGAAAGTAAATCGCGAGGTATCGTAAATTAAATGTCGACCCAGCATGCGTTTGAAGAAGCAAGTGACTTGCTCTCCAAAGTGTTAACCGATTCAAATATCTTTTCGCAGTTGGACGAACTTGCCGCGCTCATCGCCGAGAAATTTCAAAATGGGGGCAAAGTATTAGTCGCTGGCAATGGTGGCAGTATGGCCGACGCAAATCATTTTGCCGAAGAACTAGCCGGGAAATTTAGAAAGGAACGGCCAGCTCTCTTTGCTCTAGCTCTATCCGAACCAAGCCTGATCACATGCATCGCCAATGACTTTGGATACAATACAATCTTTTCTCGTTGCATTCAGGCGTACGGCAATTCTAATGACATCCTATTTTTGCTCACGACGTCGGGTAACTCGCAAAATTTGATCCGGGCCGGCAGGCAAGCAAAGAAAATGGGACTGTACGTTGCCGCATTAAGCGGTCGAGGCGGCGGCAAGCTGAAAAGCTATTGCGATTTTCACGTTGAATTTCCAGGAGAGACTTCCGATCGAATCCAGGAATTGCAAATGCTTGCCTTGCACGCTTTAGTCCAAGAAATCGAAAAAGTAATGGGATTTAACTAGACTTTGGGTGCCATCCGAGCGCGAACCAGAATCGCATGCGAACGTGGATTGATTAGTCATTTGGTACCCTTAGCTAATTGAACTCGCGGGCGCGCTGGATATGGATTGGGCTCCTTTGCGTGATTCCGCTAATCGGATGGAATTTTTACGGTCTTTTTGATCTGGACGAGGGATTTTACGCAGCCGTAACCTCAGAAATGAATCGCCGAGGCGATTGGATAATCCCTTATTATAACGGTCAACCCTGGTTCGAAAAACCGATTTTGTTGTACTGGCTGGCTAAACCATGCGTTGCAATTTTCGGATTATGGTTCGGCCCTCGATTGCCTTCTATTTTTGCAGGACTCGGCACGTACGCCTTGATAGGGTGGTTTGGGAAACGTCGACTTTCAGAATCAGGTGGCCAAGTATCAGCTTTCGCCCTTGCCACTAGTTGGTTGATGGTGGCCGCGAATCGAATGATGCTTGTGGATCCGCTATTGGTACTCACTCTTTCTGCAACTTTTATATTTTTCTGGGAGTCCTTGGTCGAGAATTCAAAGTTTAGGATTCTTGCGGCTGCCTGCTTAGGGCTTTCTGTGCTGGATAAAGGACCGGTCGGAGCCGTTCTATTCGTGATCGTTGCCGGATGGACGTTTTGGAAGGAACCTGCTTTAAGGATCAAATTCAAAGGAGATTGGCTTCTGAGCGTGATTGCTTTTTTTGTGGTTGTCGGATGTTGGTATATTCCTGCCTATCTCGAGCAAGGTCAAATCTTTGTACAGAAATTCTTGGTCGAGCAAAATCTTGACCGGTTCAAAGGAGGAGATGAGGCTCACCGAGTCCCGATGCCACTTGGTCTGCTTTACTACATCCCCGTGATTTTATTGGGCATGTCACCTTGGATTTGCCATGCGCTAAGGGGCTGGTCTAGACGAGATCGCGATGCCTCGGACAGTGCACCTCTCAAGCGATATTTATGGGTTTGGGCTATCGCCATTTTCGCCTTATTTACTTTGTCTTCGAGCAAGTTGCCTCATTACGTTCTGCCCGCGTTTCCAGCACTAGCTCTGCTCGCAGGTGAGCGACTTTCGCTGAACACTTTGGTCCTGGATAAGAAAAGGCTCTTACGGATGTCACTTGCTTCGGTGCTGCTGTTTGTAATCCTCCAAGGTGGATTTATGTTTTATTATGGCTATAGCGGTCAGCAGGAGGCTCAAAATCTTGCGTCGTTTGTCAAATCTCGGATGGGCGCTCACGACGTCGCCGCAGAATATCAGATGTCTAGAATCGCTGGCGAAAGCGAACTGGCTTTACATGTGAACGAAACGTCACTACCATCGCTTTTGTTTTATCTAAACCAAGACGTCCCGATGGTGGATTCTCCTTCAGCTATCCTAAGTTTATTGAATACCGGAAATCAAAAAGTTTGGTTGATTACGCGCAAAGGTCGAATTGAAAATTCAGAAATTTCGAGAAATCTAGGACTGTCAATTAAAAGGATTCAGACTCCATTCCCAGACAATGCCTATGAGCTGTTTACAGCTGAAAAATCAAAAGTTGAAATATGAATCAAGATTTAGCTCGCCGTAAGAAAAACAAGCAAAAATTATTCCCTATCTAGGGGTTGCCGGAGCTGGTAAAAATCTTTAATTCTTGGTCAGCACCTTTAATGTCCACGGTCTCGACTTCGTCCAGCTTGAACTCACATGGAATACCCGATCGGTAGGTCGAAAATTGACGTTTAGATCGCTCAAGTTCCAAGGTCAAAGCATCGTAAATTTTTGCAATGTCCTCCTCTGTGTATGAGTAAATATATCGATTTGAGAGTTTGGTCAGACTTCGCACCGAATCAATTGCTTTATTAACTCGATAATTGGCAATGCGAACAAATTTATGGTGCTTATCTTCCATAGCGTAATAATCATACAATAAAAATGCAAGAAGTGTGCGGAAACTCCTAAAATAATAATTTTGATGGTCCTATTCATCTGAAAATCTTTCAGCAGCATTGATCCTTTTGCAGGTACGGTTCAATCTAACCCATGAGCAACGGACCTCTTTCTGGAATCAGCCGCATTGTCGAAGGCAAATCAAAACGGATTTCAAGTTACGACAGATCAGGCGGCAACGCCGATTGCATCAAAATTGGAGCCGGTGAGACAAAGACACTAGCCGACGTTTCTGGCGCTGGAATTATCAAGCATATTTGGATCACGCTTGATTGTAAAGACCCTTTGATAAGGCGAAATTTGGTGCTGCGAATGTATTGGGATGGGCAAGGTCACCCCAGCGTTGAATCGCCAATCGGTGAGTTTTTCGGTCAAGGCTGGGGTATGAAATACAATTTTTGTTCGTTGCCGTTAGCTGCAACTCCCAGGCAAGGAAATGGTTTGGTTTGCTACTTTCCGATGCCATTTGGAGACGGAGCCAGGATAACAATTGAAAACGAGTCTGATCAGGAGGTGTCAAGCTTTTATTACTACATTGACTATGAAGAAAGGTCCAGGATCGATCCAGACGAAGGCAGATTTCATGCTTGGTATCACCAAGAGCTTACAACTCCTGAAAATGCCAATCCGAGCCGAGAGGACGAAGGCTGGATGGAAGCTAGCGTACAGTCTAACTGCACTGATGCCAACAACTACGTGTTTTGCCAGCCAACCGGCAAGGGCCATTTCGTCGGAGTTAATTATTTTATTAATAGCCCGCTAGCGGTTTGGTATGGAGAAGGCGATGATATGTTTCTGGTAGATGGCGAGCCTTGGCCGGGATCCGCCCACGGAACCGGAACCGAGGATTATTTTAATCAATGCTGGTGCCCAGACGAACATTTCACTCATCCTTATTTCGGAACGGCTCGAGCTCCAGGAAAAGATAATGACTCGCCTCGCTTTGGATGGATCGGAAGAACCCATGTTTACCGATTTCATTTAGAAGACCCAATCAGGTTTACAACTAGCTTGCGAGCCAGCATTGAGCACGGTCATAACAATGCCTTCTCTTTGGAGCTGGCAAGCGTGGCTTATTGGTACCAAACGCTTCCGTCGGCTAAATTTCCGTCTTTGCCCAAAGCCATAGATCGCGCACCGCGACCAGAAGTTAATGACCGAGATCTTCACATTCAGCGCGACGCGTGGCGTGCTAATCGCCCAGACAGAAAATGGGGTCACGAGCGAGATAAGTAGCACAGAAATCGGACACATCGGAGTTGATGAAAGTGGAAAGGGCGATTATTTCGGACCTCTAGTCATCGCAGCTTGTTACGTCGGGCTTGAACATTTAGCCGAACTCGATGGAGTGAAAGATTCAAAAAAGCTAACTGATCCAGTTGCGGTTCGATTAGCTACCAAAATCCGAGCTACTTGCCCGCACAGCGTCATTGCAATTGGGCCTCAAAAATACAACGAGCTTTATGCAAATTTCAAGAATCTCAATGCACTTTTAGCTTGGGGGCATGCTCAGGCAATCGAAAATGTCTTGGAAACCCAAAATGCTTCTCATATCATTTCCGATGAATTTGCAAAAGGAGGATTTGCGGTCAAAAATGCACTCAAAGCAAAGGGTAAGTTACTTGAATTTCGTTCTGCGGTCAGAGCCGAAGAAGACATCGCGGTTGCAGCCGCATCTATATTGGCGAGAGCCGAGTTTCTGCGACGTCTCGCTGCCCTTGGCGCGACGTATGGATGTGTATTTCCAAAGGGTGCCACAAATGTGATTGGTACGGGAAAGGCTTTCGTTCAAAAAAATGGATCCCAAGCTCTCGGCATGGTAGCAAAGCTTCATTTCAAGACAACTGCTCAAGTCCTAGCCATTTAGATAATTATTTAACAGGCGCATGACATTATTTCAAGTAAGCTTGGTTCCAAATGCGTACGTTTGAGGAAAATCTCGCTCTTTATGCCAAATTAGCCATCCGTGGCGGAGTGAACTTGCAACCTGGGCAAGAACTTCTACTTTATGCAGACATTGCCGATGCAGTCTTCGCCCGACTGATAGCGGCTGAGGCCTATAAATCAGGAGCTAAAAATGTGCATATTTTATACGGGGATGAGCAAGCCGTTCTTATCAGATACAAGGACGGAAATGATGAGGCAATGCACTATGCGCCCAATTGGTTCTATGACGGACTTACCGTCGCGATGAAAGGGAACACTTCTCGACTGGGAATTCTAAGCTCTGACCCAAATCTGCTGAAAAATGTTGCCCCCGAAAAAATCGCCAATTACTCCAAAACGCAGGGGTTGGCAATGCGCTCAATCATGGACATCATCACTCAAGGTCAGATAAATTGGAGCCTGGTTGGTGCTCCCAGTCCCGCTTGGGCGAAACAAGTTTTTCCGGGCGACGAAGAGAAAATTGCCGTACAAAAACTTTGGGATGCGATTTTCTCTGTCTCACGAGTCCTTGAAGACGACCCGATTGCGTCCTGGACAAATCACTGCGATTCACTTGAAAAGCGTCAGGAATGGATGAATCAACGCCGGTTCACTGAAGTGCACTTTACCGGTCCTGGAACTGATCTTAAAGTTGGTTTAGCGGAAAATTCAATTTGGCAAGGCGGCTGGGGACATTCGACGAAAGGAATCAAACATGGACCAAACGTGCCAACCGAAGAAGTGTTTTCAATGCCTCACCGCCTCAATGTTAATGGCAAGGTGAGTAGTACCAAACCTCTGAGCGTGCGCGGTCAAGTGGTCGACGGAATAGAAGTTGAATTCAAAGACGGGGCAATTATTAAGGCCTCGGCGAAAAAAGGTGAAGATACTTTCTTGAAATTACTGGATACGGATCCTGGAGCAAAGCATCTTGGGGAAGTCGCTTTGGTTCCAAACAGCAGCAAAGTTTCTCAGTCCAATGTCTTGTTTTACAATACGTTGTACGACGAGAACGCGGCTTCGCATATCGCTCTCGGTAAAAGTTACGCGGGAAATATGCCCGGTTATCCCACTTTAACCAAGCAAGAACGACTAGAGAAAGGCTCCAATGATAGTTTAATTCACGTCGATTGGATGATCGGGTCTAGCGAGATAAACGTTTCCGCTAAATCAGCCTCAGGGCCTGTGAAGCTGATGGAAGCAGGCGAATGGGTTGAAAAGCTGTAAATTATCGAAAATAATTATGGGAGACGCCTAAATTGCAAACGAAAAGGGCAATTGAAGTGCCCCCTAACCCAACTCCGATAAATCCGAACCCTTTTGCGGAGAAGCTGCCTCGCCGATTCCGTAACTCTCCAAATGTCACGCTCAGGACCAAATAAAGGAAACCCCCACCCACAAAACCAAATATCGAACCAAATTCCACCGGATTAATATTGTTTAGAACGGCTAGGCCAATCACGCCCCCGACCAAGGTCATCAATTCGATCGCTAACGCCCAACAGATTGACACCGTTCGATTGTATCCGGAGCCGAGGAGCATGAGACCCAGCGCAAGGCCTTCTGGGAGTTTATGGATTCCTAACCCGATTAGCATTCCAAGACCTTCATTGTATGGAAGCCTGAGCCCAGCCGCAATTGCAAGGCCATCTAGCGAGCAATGAATCGCTAACGCTACCGCCATCAAAATGAGAGTGGCTCGGTCTGCAATTACGGGTTCGTCGCCAATTTGGTCGTATGCGCAAGCGGGGCACACATGGAAGATAAATTGCCGAATAAGTACCAAAATCAAAAAACCGGCTCCTGAAAAAAGAATAAAACTCGACCAAGAAAGTAGTTCCTTGGCATCCGGCAAAATATCGATCAACGTAACCGCTAGCAATGCGCCGGTCGCGAGGAAGATTAATCTCCCTAGATATTCCTTGGAAACACCGGTGAGAACGACCGCGGTTAGAACGCCGACCAGGGCTATACAGGTGAGCACGGCAACGCTCAGCATTTTCTAATCTTGACCTCATGCTGTTGTCTTGCCTTTGCTAGCACTTCATCACCCTCCCGCTCCAATTTGAATCAATTAGATTGGACCCCAAACTTTGAAATAAGCTCTTGATACGCAGAAATGTCTAACGGCGATTTCAGTGAATTTGAGTTCAAACCAAGGTCAACTGCTTTTTGGAAATGCTCGACTGATTGCGCATCCATTCGGCTGCCTTTCCAATAGCAAAATGCAAGAAGCAAGTGAGCTTCCGCTAGCTGGCAAACCTGCACTGCCTCACCCAACCACCGCACCGCATCTCCGATTAAATTGAGCCGGATATAAGCTCTCCCGGCTTCGAGAAGCATATCAGGGCAGTCCTTCAGGGCTGATATCAGGTGGCTAGCTACTGGGAGTTTTGATATCGGTGTTCTCAAAAAGCTTTCAGCGCGAAGCAAATAATCCAGAGGCGACAGGAAGTGCAAATTGGCAAGTTCAGGAGCATCGTCTTCCAGATTGCCAGCATGGCGCAGAGCCACCGCGCGCTCCCACCAAGCCATTGGATCGTCTCCGTTGTAAAGCAGATGCTGCTCGGAATAAAGGCAAGCCGATTCAAAGTCGCCGCGCCTCAAAGCTCGCGCAGTTTGTTCGTGGGCAACCATAGATCGCCAGGTAGGAGATAATGCCCAAATTTCTAACTCCTTTTCGTCTAAGAGTGCGATTTCCAGGTAGGATTCAATGCAGGGGCAAAGCTCCGGGCAAACTTTGCATTGCTTTGCGTCTAGCACAGCATCTTTTTGGTATCTAAGCCTCTCTTTGCCGTCCGAATCAAGCAGGACGAATCCGGCAACTTCACCTTCAAATGAATATTTCGTCCAGGTAACGGGGGATTCGGGATAAAGATCATAGGACGCTTCCAAGGCTTTCCCGTTGACCTGCACAACTACCTTTGAGCCAAATAGCTGGGAATTTACAATCATCCGGTATGAATCGGTGGTTTCCGCAAGTATCGCCGTTTCTGACCATGCTTTTGGTGTCCCGATTCCAGTGAATCCGGCGATTTTCACACTTTCCACCCAATAAACCCTTGGGGGAATCCATTTGACTGAAGGGTCTAGTTCACAGCCTTGTTCCGTTGCTTTCATCCCTCCGCTGTTTTCAAAGAAGTAAATTCCTGATTCCATTTCTGGATCAAAGAGGCACTCTGAACCCGGATGCAGCGGCAGAAATCTGCTTGTCGAAACCCCAAGGCGACCTTGGATTGGCAGACTCCCTCGATTTAGCCACCTCCATTCGACCTTCAGGCACGCCGAGTCTGAGCCCAAAGTTATAGCGATTTGACTTGAAAATTGAGTTGCTGAATCAAACTGGAAAATCTTCAATTGAACCTGCGAGCCTGACTCATTTTCCGATTCATCAAGTTTGCAAAATCCGCCTGGTTCGGACCACACGTCAAATGTTAGCGGGTGAAATTGATCGATAACCAGTTTATCGCTTCGCTTGTCAAACCACTCGACAATTGAAAAACCTCTCGATGGCAAAAATTTAACCCTGATGAAAGCGTTCTCTAAGCAATAGACCCGCTCTACTTTTCCATCAGTTGCTTTCCATTCCGATTCATATCCATGTGCTGGCATTCGAACTCCTGAAATTAACTGACATCATCAACTGGTAATATCGAAGCGTACCGCACGTGTAAATCGCATGGCTTCGATTAATTTCACCCCGTCAATAATTAAATGGCTAGTCGTTCCGGCTTGCCTCCTCGGAGCAGGGTACTTCGTAATTGGCCCGAATTTGTACCAGCATGCTCCCCCAATTGTTAGGAATGGCCTTCAAGACGCTGCCAGCAAAATAGACCCGAGTGCCGCATCCGAGCCAAAACGAACCACTAGAATCGTACCTGATGCCGAAGTTCCGACCAACTCTAGTTCCTCGTCTCAAACTGATATGAATACCAAAGGCGGTCCCGATGTAAAAATTACCGAGTCTCCTACCACCGGTTCAAGCCTATCACCTGACAATCACAAATCGGCTGGTTCAAAGAATTCCGCTGATCAGCCCCCTACAATGTCAACCACAACCACGCATCGGCATTCCAAAAAATCAAGTCCAGATCGCCAACCGGACGGTGGGTCCGTAGGTGGAACTTTATCAGATTCCAATCCTCCTAGCCCTGGGAACTAAATCTTCGATTTAGGATGCGCCATCTGTATCGCAGAATGGAGGCGCTGAATGCTCACGTGTGTATAAAGCTGAGTCGTGGCGAGGCTCTCATGCCCCAAAAGTTGCTGAACCGTCTTGAGATCGGCCCCATGATCCAAAAGATGGGTAGCGAAGGAATGGCGCAAAGTATGGGGGCTTGGATCCTTCCCCAATCCAATGTGACTTGCCCAAGTTCCAACAACAGTCTGAATAGTCCGGGTGCTAAAACGGCGTCCCGAAGGATTCACAAAAAGCGGCGAGCCACTTGTCGCGGGCACGCGTTCTGAGGCGATATAGTCTCGCAGAGCTATCGAACAGGTCGTTCCGAACAGAACGATCCTCTCTTTCGCGCCCTTGCCCAAAACTCGAATTGTGCCCATTTTGAAATCAATATCGGATAAATTTATGCCTACGAGTTCGCTTGCCCTAACTCCTGCGCCGTAAAGAGTTTCAAGTATTGCCCTATTCCTGAGTGGCGATTTCCCGAAATTTTCCTGGTCAAGCACGTCCGTAACTTCAATTTCATCGAGATATTTGGGGATGCTGCGCCGCTGATAAGGCGATTCCACTTGAGCCGACGGGTCATCCGTCAGAACTTCAATTTTTTGCAGGAATTTAATAAAAGATCGAACCGCGCTTAATTTTCGATTTCGACTACGCGCTTGAGCACCTGTCTGGCGGAGCCAACCTCGAATAGCGTGGGAATCTAACTGATCATCATCGGCTAGGCTCTGAATAAGCGATGTTATGTCCGATCGGTAAGCCCTAACCGTATGGGCTGATCGCTTCACCGCCAGATTTTCAAGAAACGGTTCAACGTATGCTTGTAATTCGGTGTTTGTCATTTAGAACCGGCATTCCTTTCGATTCAACCTTCACGAAACATTGCGTAGCACGAGAGTTGCGTTATGGCCCCCGAAACCAAATGAATTACTCAAGCAAATATCAATCTTTTGATGCCGTGCGGTGTTAGGCACATAGTCAAGATCGCATTCGGGATCCTTGACTTCGTAGTTAATTGTGGGCGGGATAATGCTTTCCTTCATTGCTTTTAAACAGATAAGAGCCTCGATGGCTCCCGCCGCTCCGAGCATGTGCCCGATCATTGACTTCGTCGAGCTAATCGGAACTTTGTAAGCAAAATCGCCAAACACTTGCTTATAAGCAAATGTCTCGTTGCGATCATTTATCGGAGTTGAAGTGCCATGAGCGTTGATGTAGCTCACCTGATTTGGCTCAATCTGAGCTGTGCGAAGTGCCATTTTCATAGATCGCACCGCACCCTCATGGTGCGGAGCAGGCTGGGTGATGTGATAGGCATCTCCACTCATTCCGTAGCCGATGATCTCTCCATAAATTTTTGCGCCTCTGGAAATAGCAAAGTCACGATCCTCGAGCACAAGGACGGCTGCCCCCTCACCCATCACAAATCCATCTCGGAGCAGATCAAATGGGCGTGATGCGTGGTCGGGATCATCGTTATTGGTCGTCATGGCTCGGGCGGCCGCAAACGCGGCAAGACTGATCTCATTTATAGGAGCCTCAGTGCCCCCTGCCAGCATTGCAGTTGCGTCCCCGCGTTTTATGATGTGATATGCATCGCCAATCGCGTTTGTACCGGTGGAACACGCTGTCACTACGCAAGTATTTGGACCTTTTAATCCATGAACTATCGACACGTATCCGCTAGCCATATCGGGGATCATGTAAGGCACCAGAAAAGGAGAAACGCGGCTAGGGCCGTTTGCAATCTGCCGGCGGTGTTGCTCGCCTAGAAAGGTAAGGCCCCCGATTCCAGACCCTATTAGCACCCCAAATTCCTCCGATAACTCCTTGTCTGGTTTGATTCCGCAATCTTCCATTGCCATAATGGAAGCTGCCACCGCAAACGCGATGAAGCGATCAACTCGCTTTGCCTCTTTGGGCTCTAGCCAGTCTTCTGATTTAAAATCTTTGACCTCAGCCGCTATTTTTGTGGCGAACTCAGTTATATCGAAATGTGTGATTGTGGCGACTCCAGATTCGCCATTGACCATCCTCGGCCAAAACCTATCCACTCCTGTGCCAAGCGGCGAAACTGCCCCCACCCCGGTGACCACTACCCTACCGGAAGGAATTGCTCTACTTATGAATGGGCTCCGGTTGGTGAGACTCCTTGAGAAACAATGTAATCATAGGCGTCCTGAACTGTCTTGATGCCTTGAACCGAATCGTCAGGAATCGTAATGCTGAATTCTTCTTCCAAAGCCATGACCAATTCAACAACTTCTAGACTATCGGCTCCAAGATCATCTTGAAATGATGCCGAAGGAATTACTTCGGATTCACTCACACTTAATTTTTCAACCGTTACCTTTATAACTCGAGTCATTACTGCATCTGACATAGGTATTGAAGATACCTCACCTTAGATGAACTTAGATACCCAAACAGTCGATGAATCCGACTAAATCAAGCAATTGAATGAAGCGATGGTAATCAAATTGATTTCCTGAAAATTATTTTTGATGGTTTTTCTGAGAATACCGTTGCGTTTTGACTAACAAATGCGTATAATACTTTACAGTGGACAGCGGATATTCCGCAGTCGGCGCCTCTCTCCAGCAATGCAGTGAGGCGCTTTTAATTTACAGGATCTGCGCCGCAGTCTTGTCTGTGATTGGCGATCTCGTCTAAAATGTCTGCAGCGGGAAAGACCTTGATACCAAACTTTCCATACTGCCCGTCTCCACGACAGTAGACCTTTTTATTCAAAATCGACCAATAGGGCGGATCGATTTTGCACTCTGATCGAGTCCATTCAAAGACCTCTCGCGCCACCAGGTCAGATAGCTCAACTGGATTACTTCCCATCTTTGGGTTGAACCGGCACCCTGCTTCCAGCCAACTCTGAAACATCTTTTCAGGAACGAACTGGGTGCCATGCAGTAGCAAATCCGCATGGGCTGCTTGATGCTCGGCGTCTTCTAGAGAACCTATACTTTCAAGATGGACTCTGCCTAGACACCTGACTTTTTGCGTCGCCAGATAGTCCACATACCTCTCCAGCATGAGCATGATTGCCAGGTCGTAAACCTTCGTCGGCAGATACGGATCGCAACCCTCTTCAATAAAATCCTGCATAAATTTAGCCTTGCGAATTCCCACTCCGAATGCAATAAATGGCGTCGCCTCAACCAATCTTCTGAAAGCCGCATCGAACTCAGCGCGACGCTTTAGATCTCCAAGAAAACCAAAGATCTTGTCGTGCTTGCGCATGGTTGGCTCATGAAATACAACGTCGGCATCATGGAAGAATTGAAGCTTCAATTAATCGGCGGCATTCACGTATTTTTCTACATGCTCTTCGTGAAGTACCGCGCCACCTAAAGCAAAAACCTTGTCATCGGCGAAAATCGATGCCGTCCCGGACTCGTCTAAATAAAGATGGTTGCTCTGGCGTCTTTCATGCAATGGATGGCTCGTGTTTTTTATTGTGAGTCGCGGTTCTATACGTCCCGCGCACTTCCTACGCAATTGAACCGACGTGATTCTAAGAGACTTTGCGATTTCAATTGCCGGAGCGTCCGGCAACCCGGATCGACGCAGCAAAATCGCTAGGCATTCGGCTACTCGACAGGCTTCGTCTGCACTTTCGGCTTGACGGCGTGCCAAACGTTTCCCTTCAGGATCCCCCGCTCCTTTCAAATATTCCACCATGTTGCTCTTATATCCACTATCCATTTTTTTGTGACCGTGCGGGTTACATTATGGAGGTTACTTTAGAAAAGCCGCAGGGAATCTCGTTATTGAATCACGAGTTTTTGTCCGAATAATTGCTCTGCTAGAGTACAATGAGAGCATCTTTTCTATGAAAAGGTCAATTTAAAGATGGAGCCGCTTCGCACCGACGAAGCTTTGCCACCGGGCAGTAAGCAAAAAACGAAGGATTTTGAGTCTGTGATCCTGGGCGGATGCACTAGCTTCGTTTTAGTTTCCATTTTCACTTACCTGCTTGCGATTTGGCCATTCCTAGTTTTTCAAAATCTTGAATTTCTTAGAACGCTGCTCCTCTGCTCAGCATTCGGACTGCTAGTCGCTTGTATTTTAGGTGCCATTGCTTCGAGAAAACTCGGTCTTGCCGGTGCTTGCGGATTCCTAGCAGGCGCAATGAGCGTAACCGTGTTTTTAAGTCTTAGGCTAGATCAATCTTTCTTAAGTGCGGCCGCGGGGCAAACTAAAGAGCCCCAATATCCCAGCTTTTTCCGCTTCTTTGTTCCGATTTTTTGGCTAGTTCTAAGCCTGACGATAGCCGTCTTATTCACCAAGAAAAGCGAGATTAGTCTTAAGTCAGACTTGTGAATCACGGACAAACTCCATAAATTCCGAATTTCACTACAGAAACCAAGTAATTTCTTCCGATTATTAGTTATCTATAACTGATTGCGTCCGTTTGTTAGAGAGGGCGGGTCGAAACATTGTGATTAAGGGATTGGTAATTGTCGTTCAATAAGCAGCTCGAAGAATATAAAAAACAAACGGTTAATGGTGCAACTCCGGTCCAACTGGTAATTATGCTTTATGATGGAGCTCTTAGATTTATGGAAAAGGGCAAATCCGCCGTCATTCGCAAAGACTATAACGAGCAGAATCAATACCTCCAAAAAGCTCAAAATATTATCATTGAGCTTATGAGTTGCCTAGATATGGAGCGCGGCGGCGAAATATCTGCCAACCTACTCTCGCTATATAGTTATGTTCTCCAGCAGCTAATTGACGCAAACGTCAAAGATCTAACTGAACCGATCGACCAATCAATGACTGTGCTCAGCGAACTTCGGGAAAGCTGGCGCGCCATCGAATCCCAGCTCAAAGCCAATCGAATGGGTGAAACAATTGCCGCTTAGTTCGGTTTCCTCGAAATTTGATAGGTTCAAGCTGATTTCGCTGGCAATCGAACAGGCTATCGAAGTAGGCAACTGGTCGGAATGCCACAGCCTGATTGAAGAACGATTTCAATGCCTTTGCGATGCAGATCAAATCTTTCAGCTTAGCCAATTAGAAGTCGAGCAAATTCAACTAATTGATGAACGGAGCATTCAGCTTGGTCATAAGAAGCTGTCGAATATCTCGAAATTATTGCAAGCTTCTCGAACTGGAGCAATTGCAATTAAAACCTATCGAAACCAATTGGTTCCCAACAAAATCGATCGTGCAAGTTAAAAATCCCGGTTGAATTCCAACAGGGAATTCTAACCGGGATTCTAGATCGACTTAGTTCGAAGCTTCGCCAATTGCTTGGTCAATGTTCATTGTGAAATTGCCGCCAAGCGATCCGCGATTTGGAGCCTCACCGCGAACTAGGACTCGCATGTGACCGCTGCCATCAATGAATTGGGCGAAGTTCGCCACAGGAATTTGCTGTTCACCGCCAATTGAGGCAGATGTTGCCTTCAACAGTTGATAACTGCCTACGAGCCAGTTGTAAGCAAATATCTGGCGGGTTACGAAGCGACTCGTAAACTGAGCATCAACCCCAATCGACACAGCCGTTAGGGTTGCTGGGTTCGGCATCGTATAATCAATGACCGCACTTGCTGCAAATGTTTTGCCTCCTTTGTTAAGGGAAGTCACTGAATAATATTGGTGATCTTCGTTGAATAGGTTTTGAAGCGTTCCAGAACTTCCCGACCCCTCGTACATAGATACCGCATATGGATTAAAGGTAAGGGGCAAAGTACCACCGCCGTTCGAAAGCGAATAGGTAAAGAACTCAGTCTGCCATCCGCCAGAACCGTTCGAAATCATGCCGATTCCCCAGAAAGTATTTTCGTTTGTCGGATCAAGAGCCGAATCGAAAAAGTCGCCCCATCGATTTCCTCCCTGAGAGCCGTAATCGGATGTTGCTCCGATAAAGACTTGCGGAGTGCTCGTGTTGCCGAGAGGATCACTTGGCAGACGTCCCGAAAACATGATGTCATCCACGATAGTGGGGCTACATCGAGTGAATGTGATGCCTAAGTCGCCGTAAATGTCCTCGCCGATTGCAGGCATAAAGTCATCGTCTTGTGCCCCTGTGTCAATTTGACCGGACTGGACTAACTTAGGCAAGTTGCCCGAAGTCGGCCATCCATTGATCGAAAATTGTTCCCAACGTGCATTGCTGCGGTTTCCGCGGCCACTATTCTGCTGAACCGAGTGTCCGGTTACTAGGTGTCCATTTCTCTCGTAAACGTTAAATATCCGATCCCCTAATGTCGCAAGATAATGACCATCTTTGCTCATTCCGTCTTGCTGAGATCCTTCAAAGTTAGGAATGGACACATCTACGAATTGAACCGTTGGCGACTGGTTCGGGTTATTCACTGAATAAACCCTCATCGATGAGTTGCTTGAAAGAGCTAGACCGTAAACGTTGGTCTGAGTTGCATCCCAATCTCTAGCCATTTGAGCCGAGGCATTGGACGTATCCGTTAATGAAGTTGCGGTAACCGGAGTTCCAGCCAACATAGGAGCCTTCGGAACAACAATGAATTGAACTCCGTTAAAGCCGCCTTGATTGCCAAACATATTTCCCGTAATTACGATTCCCGTAGTACTATTTCCAAGCGAGGGATAATCAAGCCAGAAGGTGTTTCCTCCCACCGATTGCTCCGCATTAAAGCGGTACAAATTCCATTTCCCGTTTGGATCACTTGTTTGAGAGCAAGCGATGTCAATGGCTGAGTCGCTACCAGCACCCTCGTCAGCTAAAAAGAAAAACCGCCCCGAAACTTTGTCATACATTGATTTCGGGTCGAACAGGAAGCCGCTTGGGGGATTGAGAGGAGCAAAAAATGTTCCAAATGATTGTTCAAGAACCTTAGCTCCTGTGGACTTATTAAAAAATGCAACGTGGTCGTTAACCGTTTCAACCAAATAATTTGGTCCGCAGGCTATATTCGGATCTGGTGGAACGTAACCAGTTTGACCAATGCCCGGAAATGCAATTCCTCCCTGATATTTTTTATTCAGCGTGGAATTTCCAACGATTACGTTTGAGCCGGACCCAACATTTGGGTTCCAACGAATTGGTGGGGCTGGATTCTCGGGGTTCTCGCCAACATTAATGCTAAATGTATTTATTTGTTGGGCAAAATCTCTCGTATCAATTACAGCCGCTTTCACGGTGGCAAGTTTGTGCCCTGTAATTGTGTGGATTCCAGAAGAAGGATGACGGACCGTTTGGGCGAGAGCAACGCTCATTAAACCGAGCGATGCGACTCCAACTGTTAAACATAGCGGGCGAGTAAATTTCATATTCACGTCTTGCAATAATTATAACATCTATAAACAAGTACTGCGACAATAATGCGCGAAAACTAAGTCAATATCTGCAGAATTAATGACATCCTTTTCATCCAATTTAGTTCGATTCACAGGCTTAATAAGGTAAAATCACTTGGATGCTCGATTTTGATCAGCAAATATTGCTTTCCGATGCTCCCGCGCGGCTAGATGCAATTAGGGGGCGGCTTTGACCTGCCCAAAAAACTCACCGAAATAAAACGGCTCGAGGACTTAGCCGAGGCTCCCAACCTTTGGGATGATCCCAAAGCGGCACAAAAAATTTTCAAGTCAATATCAAATTTGAAAACAGTACTTTCGCCTTTGCGAGATGTTGAGAAGTCCTACAACGACGTAATCGAACTTTACGAGTTGCTCAAACTGGAGTCTGACCCGGAAACTGAACACGAGGCCGATGGCTTGGCGTCCCAGTTTATTAAGCAACTCAATGTGGTTGAGCTTGAAACAATGCTCTCAGGCGAAGATGATCATCGAAACGCAATCATTGAAGTTGGTGCGGGAGCGGGTGGTTCAGAAGCTTGCGATTGGGCTGAAATGCTTTTTCGAATGCTTATGCGCTGGGCGGAGCGAAAAAGCTTTAAGGTGGAGTTGATGAGCGAGAATCCGGGCGATGTGGTGGGATATCGCAATGTGCAGTTTCAAATCAGCGGCAATAATGCTTACGGATATCTCAAATCAGAGCACGGTGTTCATCGCCTTGTTCGGATTTCTCCATTTGATTCCAACGCAAGAAGGCATACCAGTTTCGCCAAGATAGAAGTGCTGCCAGAAATCGAAGAAGATGAGGTCGAAATCGATCCTGACGACCTGCAGGTTGAAACTTTACGGGCCGGCGGAGCCGGGGGGCAGCACGTCAATAAGACTGAATCAGCCGTCAGAATAACCCACTTACCAAGCGGGATAGTTGTGAACTGTCAAAACGAGAGGAGTCAGCACAAAAATAGAGCCAGCGCGATGTCGGTCCTTAGATCTCGCCTTAAAGCAGTCCAAGCAACCGAAGAGGCAGATCGCAAAAACGTGCTTAAAAATGAAGGCGGTCCAGCATCCTGGGGAAGGCAAATTCGATCGTACGTCATGCAACCTTACACGTTAGTCAAAGATCATCGAACAGGTTATGAAACTGGGAACGTCTTAGGAGTGCTAGATGGCGCTATCGATGGTTTCATGGAAGCATTTTTGAAGCAGCCACCGGGAGAAGATTCGTTCATCGAATAGGTAACATCGATTGAACAATTTCCCGTATTTGTTAATTAATTCGTTCGGCTTTACAGCCTTGAAATCCCTTTTTACATGATCGCTTTACTCAGCCTTGCCATTCTCGCAATGTGGAATCCCACCCCGTCGAGCCGTTCACTGCCATTGATCCAGGGATCACGTAGCCAGCAGACAACTGCTAAGCAATCACCTGCTGCAAAACCTCAAACAGGACCAATTCCAACCCCCGTGCCGCCATTTGGGATTAGTCAAAGATTTCAGGGGCTTGCAATCGCCATCGAAAACAAATTAGCGACAAAAGATTTTACGGGGGCTAAAGATTTAATGGCTCAAATGCCACGCCAACGCCTCGCAATCCTTTGGGACGACGCCGCGGTCCCTAGTTCGCTCCGAACCGAATATCGCAAAGCCAGAGATAACGCGGTGAAAAATTTCATTGCAGGCATGCCTCTAGACGTTGTGGTGAGTTCACCGACCGATCCGCTAAGTCACAAACTCTCGCGGGCCCCCGATATCAAATTTGAATTTTCCCCTAAATTAGCGACGCCTGACGGAGCATCCGAACCCCTTGGAATCGCTGTTTTCTTTACCGATCCGACCAGCACAGCACCATTTGACGCTGTAATCGGGTTGAAAATTGGCCAACCGCTAAAGTATAAGACTCCAATTGAAATCAATAACGATGTTGGATTTGCAATGTCCCAATATTTTGGAATGGCTCAATCTCCAATAATCGGGAGCTTTGCTTATCACGTGGATAGTCCGTCGGGGTATCCCAACTCAGGCATAAGGATTGATCATCTAGTGCTTCAGCAAAATATTGATTTAATGGCTACTTTGCAAAATGCCATCACTGAAAAAAGACAGATTTTCCCAGCTTCCTCTAAGCTGTTTATTGACCCAGAGAAAGTTGAAGTTAACCAACAAACAATTGAAGGTGACCGGATCGATATTGGATTTCAGATCACTAACACCGGTTCGGGCCCCTTGCAAATGCAATTGATCCCGGATTGCAGTTGCTTTTCTCCCCAAGATGCTCAGCCCGTCGCGGCAGGACAATCCATTGTTTATCACGTGGCTATGGATACAACTCATTACCGGGGAGACGTTCATAAAGAACTTTATTTGCTCACTAATGATCCTGATAGACCAGCTATGACGATCCCGGTAGATTTAAAAATCACCCCGCGATATCAGATTTTTACACCAAATGGCACCAGTCTTGTGGCTAATGGAGATTCGGTGGATACTTCAATTTATATGACCACGGATGGTGGTCCCATGAAAATCGTTGGAGCGACGATTTCAGGTTATCAGGGACACGTTCAAGTCGCTCCTTGGAAAGGATTTTTAGGTGATCCGCCTGTATCAAATAAGGACGCGCATCCTTTGTCCGGATATAAATTTACGATTCATTGCGGGCCCGGCGTCTTACTTGGACGCAGCATGTACACGCTGAATATCGCCACCACCGATGCAACATTCCCAACAATTAACTCAACTTTTTTCGTTCAGCGAGGGGTTGAAGTAGTTCCAGGTTCAGTCGCCCTTGGTGATTTGCCCGGTGGGTCAACGTCGGTTAATTTAGTTTTGGACAGCGCAGTGAACCCCTTTAAGATTTTGAGCATGAGCTGCGATATCCCCCACTTTAAGATGAAACTTCTCACCAGTGCCTACGGCAAAACGATTAAAGTGAGTTTGGTTTACGACGGCCTCGCGGTTGCCGGTCCAGTTCAAGGCAAGATCACAATCCACACAAATCTGCCGAACCAAAAATTGATCGTAGTCCCAGTACAGGGCACAATTGAATAGCTAACAGTTTGCCTAAAATGACTAGATCGATTTAGCAGGAACCTAAACAGTTGAAGATATGGTGCAGTAGCCTAGGGATTCTCGGAATTAGTTGCGGATTTGTTGACCTCGTTGCCCCCAAAAATCAGCCGCCTCAAGATTCGAACTCGAAAGCCGTAACCATCATAATTACAGGTGATTTTAAGGGAAATCTTGCTCCATGCGGCTGCACAAGTCCAATGATCGGTGGAATCCAACGGCTCGGAACTTTAGTCAAGCGTCTCCGCACCCAATCAGACGTCGTTCTACTTGTGAATGGCGGAACTGTGAAGAACATTTCAACACTCGGCTCGATTGAGGCAAAGCAATCCTTACTGAAAGCTCAGGCAATGGCAGAAGCGGCAAAAGTGATGGATGCATCCGCTTATTCAATCGGAGATAGGGAGGCAAGTTACGGACCAAGTCTGATATCCCAAATGCAATTTCTGTCAGGAAATCGACTAATCCAAGGAGCGGTAATAAATGACCAAGCAATTCCTAATTTCAAAGTTCGTGGAGATTTGATTGTTGGCACCGCAGAGGCAAATGGCAGCGAACTTGCGGGAGCACTTTCGAGACCGGACGAAAGTCCAGATCAAGCAACTACTGATGACATTGTAAATCGGCTTGTCATGGCCGCCACATCAACTCTAAAATTGCCGATTTTACTTTTCAGAGGATCAGAATCTGAGGCACGAGAGCTTGCAATTAAATTCCCTTCACTTCGGCTCATTGTTTATTCACTGAGTGGATCAGCTCCTGTAAAACCCGATCTGGCTGGGGAAACCTTGCTCGTCAGCCCCGGAGATTTGGGCAGAGAGGTGGTTGAACTTAAAGTAGCCGGATCTGAATTGTCCGATTATCGAGTTGCCAAGCTTACTCCCGATCTCAACCAAAACAACCCTGTTTCAAAGGTTTATGCCAATTACTTAAGGGGAGTTGGGCTTAGCGGTTTGCTTTCTGAATGGCCGCGGATTCAAACAGGCAAATATATTGGTTCGCAAGCGTGTGCTAGCTGTCATCTAACTAGTTATCACAAGTGGATTCAAACTGCTCATTATCATGCCTATCATGATATAAAAGCTCAGGGACATGGGCAAGATCCAGATTGCGTGAAGTGCCATGTAACCGGGCTCTCAAGCAAGTATGGATTTGTTTCCGAATTCAAAAATTCGCAACTAGCCAGAGTGTCTTGTGAAAGCTGTCATGGCCCGGGCGAGGCGCATTACCTCCATCCGCTTGTTGCGCGATTAAGTTCGGGAAACAAATCTTGCATCAGTTGCCACACGATTGATAACAGCCCAAATTTTGATTTCCAGGAATATTGGGCGAAAATTAAGCACCATTAACTGCATGCTCGACGTTGATAGCGCGATTGACTTTGCACACCCCTTATTCTCTAAGAATATTCTCGAAATTGCCCACAAAATTGGCAAAGGTGGGGATAACCTGGGGAAAGATAAAACTTCTTTAAAATCGCTGTTTCTTAACAAAGCAAGCATTTAAGCGTATTTGCGACCTCTCTAAGCAGGCCACAAGCGAGAATGTGGACGATTTAAGGCATTGACGAGATTCCTCACTCCTTCTAAACTAAAAAAGGCGATCATGAAAATCACAAAACTCTTAACGAGTTGCCTGATTTTTTGAGGAATACTGTGAACTCTTTTACCGGCAATAATATTAATTTCGAAGTTGAAAAAATTGAACAATCTCACGCCATCCAAGGTGGAATCCCGCTACTTTCCCAAATACTATTTCAACACCATCCCCGCTGTTTCCAGTCTTTTGCGGTTACTGCTTCCAATATCCAATCTGTAGAAGCGGCATTGCTTTTTGCAAACGGAATACATCGGTTTGCCGCAATTATTGGCCCAAGCGGTTGGGGGAAGACTCACCTTCTGGAATCAGTTTCGGATCGAATGAATACTGTTCACAAGGCTCCAAAAGTGCATAACGCCACTGATTGGGCTCTAGGACACGTTAAACAAGATTCAAATGATCCCCTCATTTTGGATAATCTCCACGAAGCGATGGTCCTCAACCGAATTCGTCAGACGCTGCGAATCGCATTAGAGCGCCGATTTAATGCGAATCGACCAACTCTATTAAGCTTTACAAGCTGTCTATCAGCTCGCCAGGTTAGGATTTTTCTGCCTAATTCAAGAATGTGGAAAGTCGCAACGATGGATGAACCTCAGCCTAACGAACGAATTCTAGTAGTTGACCAAATAGCCCATAGCGAAGAATTGATTCTAGGTCAGACTCTGGTCAAGTTGCTTGCCTATCGGGTGAAGGGAAACGGGCGAACTTTACTAGGCGTAATCAAGCGGTTAAGACTGGACGGAAGGGATTGGAGCGATCCGAAAGCAGCTTTGAGAGCGTGTGGAGCACTTGTTCCATTCCTAGCCGACAACAGCGGTTGGGACCCTCAAGAAGCAATTATTAAAGCGGTCGATGATGAGGCCCTAAATATGCATCCAAAGGTCAAGTCTGATTGGGCAATTTACACAATGTTGAAGGAAGCCGGTTTAAGTGAAAATCAGGTAGCATCTTATTTTGAGATCGAGCCGTCGGAAGCCTATTTGAGGTCTAACGCGGTGTCAAGGTCGATTTCCCAATCTCCTCGCGCCCAGCAAATCATGGGGAATGTTCAACGCAGAGCAGTCGAGCTTCTATTGCAAGAGTGATTCTTTCGGAGAGCTTCGGCAAATCCCTCAGCCGAATAATTCACCGATCTGCGCTCACTCTCGACAATTATTATAACGCCACTTTTAGCTTCATGCCGACCAAACCCAAACTGCTTCAGCTATCTCGTCTTTTGGCATCAAAATTGCCTAATATTTGGGTTACGTGGCAGCCATTATGAATTTAGTTAAATCTCTTGACTTGCTTTCCGTTTGGCTGTCTGAGGACCATCTCGTACTCACGGCTAGGATCGTCATGGAGGGTCATCGCATCCATGAAATTACGGTTTTATCGGCTGACCAACAAGTAGGGTTCGTAACTTTAAAGCAGCTCGAAGGTGTCAGTGGCAAGGAAACGCTCGAGCGATTCACTCATCCTTACAAATGCGTCATTGATGGGGAACTGAGCTTGCGCCAAGCCGCTTCAATTCTCGTAAAAGAAGAGGTCTTTGATGCAGCTGTGATGCTAAATCAAAGATTTCTAGGGATGCTGAGTTCGAATATGCTCCTTAAAGAATTATCGAAATCATGGGACCCAATGACTGGGCTTTCGTGGGTAGATGACGTCCGATCTTGGGGGTCCGAACAGCTTCATCTCGGAAGGGAGCTGAGCGTGCTTATATTCGACGTGAACAAAATGACCGCATTTAACGAACAGCATGGGCACGATCAAGGCGATATTCTTCTTCAAAGAATTGCAGCAGAACTAACCGTTTCGATCGACGCAACGCGTGATGTTTTAGTGCGACATAGCGGCAATAAATTTCTAATTGCAAGCCTCAAGCCATTTTCCGAGGCCGAAGCTTTTGCTGTATCAGCGGTAGAAAACCTGCGCCGAGTGCTCGAGCCAATTTCTCATCCCCCTGTGACTCTTTCATTCGGAGCGAGCGGCGGGAGGCGATCAGGAGATCGAGCAAGCGCCCATCCAGAGGCAACACTTGACGATCTCATTCGACTTGCCATGGAAGATTGCGAAGCTCGCAAATCAAATAAGGCATTTGGCTCTGGCAATATTCAATCACCCCTTTTGAGCGAATCTCCCAGTGATATAAAAATTGTCGAGCTGGGATCGACACCGGATGCTCCCGATAGAGTGCGTTTAGTCATCAGCTATCAGGGACAGCTTTTTGATGGGCGCGAAGGAAGTACTGGTCAAGGTAAGGGTCAAAATTCGGCTCAAGCGGCTTGCCGCGCGCTTGAAAAAATTCGACCTGGGATGCTTCTTACGGTCGATCAAGCCCAGGGTTTCAAGGAATCAGACGGACGCTTCATGGCAATGTTTGCCGGGTTTGCCAAATTTGAAGGGCGTCAAGTTAAGCTTTCTGGAATCGTCAGCGGCGAGACTTCGTTGGAGATGGCGATGTCGATGGCAGTAATTTCCGCCTTTTCTCAAGCATTCGCCTCAACTTCAGAAGCTAGTCGCAACTAATAGTTCCGTTCCGTGGGGAGTGAATCGACCTCAGTAGCGGCGAATTGTTACGTATTATAATTAATGGCATCTGAACCTGAAAGCGCGGACATCCCCTCAGAAAATTCGCAAAGCGAAATTTCTCTTTTAATGGGACGAATTCGTGAACAAGCTCCCAAAGACGATTCGAGACTCCAAAATTACCTTACCGCTCTCGCCGACCAATTGCGCAGAGAAGAGGAAAAGCGAATTGAAAATCAAAAAATATTGCAGGAATACGAGGAGGCCTATGCCAAGCTCACCGCTCCCGCCAATAAAATTGCGATTTTTTTGAAATTTTTGGATGCTGAAGAAGGTGCGGACAAACTTCCCTACGCATTAATTAGCCTCGGTGACACCGAGTTCGTCTGCGAGGTTGATCCGAAGTTGGACCGAGCTAAGCTCAAAACTGGTGTGAGAGTAAGCGTGAACGAAGCTTACGCTATTATCGGAGTGCTTCCAAAGCCGAGCGGCGGGATGATCGTTAAGGTAAGCGAGGTTCTTACCGATGGCAGATTGCGGGTCGGCGGGGATAATCAGCGCGGTGATGGGCGATTTATTATCCGCAGCGAGGAATTAACCGACGCTAAAATTGAAACCGGCGACGAAGTGTGCCTCGATCCTTCTGGCAAAATCGCGATTGAGCATAATCGCACAACTGAAATGCGAGATTATTTCATGGAAGCCGTCCCTGAAATCCCTTGGGAAAAAGTTGGCGGACAGGACGACGCCATTCGCCTCATCCGGGAAACAATTGAGCAGCCCCTCCTTTATCCCGAACTATTCGTTAAATACGATAAAAAGCCGATCAAAGGGTTATTGCTTTATGGCCCTCCCGGCTGCGGCAAGACCCTACTCGGAAAGGCAACCGCTTACAACTTAACTAAAGAATATTCGGAGAGAGTAGGTCACGAGGTGAAGGAATATTTCATGACAATTTCAGGTCCCAAGATTTTAAATATGTGGCTGGGAGAAACCGAGCGAATTGTTCGCGAGATATTTCGAACCGCTAGAGAAAAAGCCAAAGAGGGTCGGCTTGTGTTTATTTTCATGGACGAAGCCGAAAGCGTTCTTAGAACTCGTTCCTCTGGCCGATATTTGAATATATCAAATACGGTAGTGCCTCAATTTTGCGCGGAGCTCGATGGTCTGCAGTCGCTTGAAAATGTGATTTTGATGCTCACATCAAACCGCCCCGATTATATTGATCCAGCGGTTTTACGTCCCGAGCGGATTGATCGAAAGGTTAAAATATCACGGCCGGATAAATCGGCTACGTCCCAGATTCTTGGAATTTATCTGCACGACGGCATCCCGATTGATGCTGAGTTGCTAAAAAAGTTTGATGGAGAAGTTGATTGCGCTCGCAAAGAACTTATCGAAAAACTTACCGATAAAATCTGGACAAAATCGAAGGAGCATGAGTTCTTGAAAGTGTTTTTGAGGAATGGATCAACCGAGACCCTTTATTTCAAAGATTTGGTGTCTGGTGCTCTTCTCAAGAGCATCGTCGATCGAGCTAAAGATTTTGCGATTAAGCGTGCGATTTCAGGGAACGACAGCTCGGACGGAGTAAATTATGAAGATCTTGAATCCGCAACTAAACAGGAATTCAAGGAAAATGAGATCTTCCCGCGAACAGATTCCATGGAAGACTGGCTGCAGTTGCTTGATTTCCCGACTGAGAATGTAGCTTCGGTTAAGCCAATTGGTACTAATAGAGGCGAAGAAATGTCCCGCCGCTCGGTTGTGTGAAATTAGCTGGCAGAAAAAATTCCCCGCAGTCTAGGATTATGCTGATTGTGCGGGTCCTCTTTAATCTGAAAATTCGCATGGAAATCTTATTCGGAACTACCCCGTCCCGATTCTCGGGACACCCCTTCAACGAAGGGGAATTTTAACTCCTGATCGCTTCATGCGGAACTACCCCGTCCCGATTCTCGGGACACCTCTTCAACGAAGGGGAATTTTAACTTCTGATCACTTTATGCGGAACTACCCCGTCCCGATTCTCGGGACACCCCTTCAACGAAGGGGAATTTTAACTTCCACCGCCAAATATCAAAACAAAAAGAAATACCCAGGGTCTGTGACCCTGGGTATTAGTCTATTCGACCGTTAGTCGCAAACTTATTTGCGGCGTCGGATAAGTAGAGCGCCGATTCCTAGACCAAGGAATGCCATAGCGGACGGTGCGGGTACCGATTGAATGGTTCCTACCAGGTCAATTGAACCGTAAGCTGCATTCTGATCAATAGCAACGTTCGTACCAGCATCGCCCCAGTTCGTTCCTGAAGGGAAGCCGAATGCGCCACCTGGGTTGCGACTGTTGTCGGCAAAAGTAGCTCCAGCCGAGTTCAAACTATTCACCGTGAAGAATGGCTCGCCCTGAGCTGAAAAGCTCGTGTTCGGAGTCAATCCGACCCAGTGACTTCCAGCTGCCATGCTGATGTTCAAACCGCTTGCCGTGATCATGTAGAAAGTATAACCGTTAGCGTTTGTACCCAAAGCAGTGTCGAGTACTGTTGATACCGCGACTGTCTGTCCAGTTGTTGGATCGTCGCCCGATCCGCCACCTGCTGGGTTGGATGTACCATCGTCGAAAATATTAAGAACAGCGCTGGTGATCGAAGGCGTTGCCGCATTTGTTGATTCAACAATAATGGACACCGAATTGATCGTCCAAGCTTGGCTGTTATTAACCTCACCCATTTCATAAACTGAATCGGTTGGGAAGTCAGAAAAGACTTGGTTTACGAAACCAGCGTCACCATTGGTTGTTCCGGCTTGCTGATCCCAAAGGTCAGTTGCAAATGCAGGGGCGATGACCGCAGCTACGGCGGCAATTGTAAATAGAGTTTTTGTCATTTTTTTCTCCAGAATTTGAAAGCACCCGTTGGTGAATTCATGTTTCTATTATAACATGTCGATTTTTTTTGATGGCACTTTTTGCCTAAATACTGCAAAAACTAGCAAAATTACCTGGTCAAAACGTCAAAACCTAGTAAATTTACCAGTGAATTTTCGCCCGCGATGCACCAAGACAGAACGTTGAATGTGTCTTTAGCCAACTTTGAAGGACCCATTTCCATAGCAAATGCTAGAAACCATTATCAGTAACGGATTTAACTCTGGGCGGCTTTGGATAACCCCAACAACCCGACAGCTCTCCTGGCAAATGCTAGAAACCTTTATCAGCAAGAAATTTTACTAAGTCCCCGACACGGCACGAATAACCCCATTCATTGTCGTACCAACTGACAACCTTCACAAAGCTCCCCAGACCAATGGTATCAACCGACGAAAAAATCGAGCTGTGCGGATTTCCCTTCAGATCCGTGCTCACCAGTTGTTCGGTTGAATATTGCAAGATGCCTTTCATAGGTCCATCCGCAGCCGCTTTGACGGCGGCGTTCATCTGTTCTATCGAAGCGTCTTTTTTAAGTAGTGCAGTGAAATCAACCACCGAAACGGTTGCAACTGGCACTCGAAACGCCATGCCCGTGAACTTGCCTTGAAGCTCTGGAATAACTAGACCCACCGCTTTGGCCGCGCCAGTTGGAGCCGGAACGATATTGATCGACGCGGTTCTTGCATCTCGCAAATCTTTTGCAGCCGTGTCCTGGGTTTTTTGAGAGTTGGTAAAAGCATGAATGGTTGTTAGTAAGCCTTTTTCAATTCCAAAAGAATCATTTAGAATTTTAGCGACCGGAGCCAGTCCGTTGGTGGTGCAACTTGCTCCGCTTATTACGTGATGCTTCGCCGGGTCGTACATATTTTCATTCACTCCCAGCACAATCGTCACATCTTCGTTTTTCGCGGGTGCCGAGATCACTACTTTTTTCACTCCGCCTCGTTTGTGAGCAACTGCCTTGGTGCCATCGGTAAAGAATCCGCTGGATTCAATGACCACATCCACTCCCGCACTATCCCACGGAATTGATACCGGATCGCGCTCTGCAAATACCTTAATTGTCTTTCCGTTTATTGAAAATTCGTTTTCGCTGTGCTCTACGGTTCCGTTAAACGGCCCATAGTTGGAATCATATTTGAATAAAAATGCGTTTGTTTTTGTGTCGGTGAGGTCGTTGATGGCTACCACTTCGAGATCGTTTGGATGCCTTGCGATCATGGCCCTGAGTGAAAGCCTGCCAATACGTCCAAATCCGTTGATTCCAATTCGAATAGCCATAAATTTTTTCGCCGGTAAATGGTCTGCTGGCGCCTTCCTTAGTGTACCAAGCAGAAGGCTAGGTTCTATTCAGGCGAAGGGGAGCGCGCAATGCTAGATGGTTTCCGAGAAGCAAACGGCAGCATCGATTTCCAGCGTTGAACACCCCGTCCTCGTGGGACGAGTCCACCCCTCTAAAAGAGGGGAATTTCGCGCGACCACCTCGGTCGACGGGGCGATTTCCCAAAAAGTGAAACAATTATAGATTCGTGCAACTTCGGACGAGACCATTAAACTTTCACTCTTGACCGCAAATCATCGATCAAAGTGCTGGCGCCGAGTCGGAACCTAGCCGCACTGATCGCTTCGCTTCCCAAATTTTGGTAGACCAATTGCTGCCACGCATCGGCTTGCTCATAACTTCGGATTCCTCCGGCTGCCTTAATCCCGCGCGCTTGCCCCGATTTCTCGCCAAACTCGCAGACCGCGCTTATCATACTTGCTCCCGCCTCAAGAGTCGCATTTACCGATTCTTTTCCGCTGCTTGTTTTGATAAAATCGGCTCCTGCCATCAAAGCAACCATGCTTGCCTTGAAGATAATTTCGTGGCACCCAAGTTCACCTGTTGCTAAAATGACTTTCAAAGTGCAATTCCCCGATACCTTCCGCAAGTGCACCAATTCCTCATAAAGCTCTAACCATTTGCCCTCTAATGCCAAGTCGCGGCGTATGACCACATCGATCTCATCTGCGCCTAGTTTCTGGCATTCAGCAACCTCATGAATCCGGGACGTTAAATGAGAAAGTCCGTGGGGAAATCCAGCCGCAACTGTGGCTACTTTCACGGCTGAACCTACAAGATTCTCGTTTGCGTGGCCGATAAATGCTGGATAAATGCAGACTGCCGCTGCCTGAATCTCGGGCCGATTTTGAATCGGTCCTCTTGCAACTTGGCAGAGCCCCGATATGCGATCATGGGTATCGTCGCCTTGTAGCGTCGTGAGATCAAGTTTAAGGATCAGGTCTTCTGGCGCAAATCGAGGTTTGACGGGCGTAAAAGGTTTGAATTCCGGCACCTCTAGCCAATCTAGATCAAAGGGTATCGGGGCTGAACTGCGATCAATCATTGAACTCAACTGAGTAGCTGAAAATATAATTCCACAATTTCCGTTCTTCATTTCACCTGAAGCCTAGGAGTCGAAATCAATCGGATTCGTTGGTATAATAAGGCAAGCGCGGGTGTAGCTTAGTGGTAAAGCTCCAGCCTTCCAAGCTGATCATGCGGGTTCGATTCCCGCCACCCGCTCCAAAAATTGACCCTCGTCAGCGGGTGTAACTCAGTGGTAGAGTTCTTGCTTCCCAAGCAAGCAGTCGCGAGTTCGAATCTCGTCGCCCGCTCCAAATTTCTTATTGGTTGATTGTAGTTAGCATTCATCGGAGACTGGAACGAAGGAAGTTTGCGTCGAAATAGGGGGAACCACCCCGCGCTACGCGCACCCCTCCGACGGAGGGGAACTTAGTCTTCTGGCAACTCAACCCGCGCTAGCTTCAACCAATTGCTCAATTGAACACGGATACTTTTCAAGAATTGAGACAATTGAAGCCCGCATATCTTGATGCTCGCTTAATTCAACCGCCGAAATGACGTTCGATATGCCCCCCGCCATAGACACTTTGCCGTGGATCATCGGAGAGATCCACGCTGGAACTTGCTCGTCAGTTAAAGTAATTTCTTGACCGTTGGCAAGCAACAACGCCCCGCAGGCGACAAATGCGGTTGCTTCGTTTGCAAAATCGAATGCTTTGAGCTTCAAGAGCCCATTAAATAGCCGCGCACTTTGTTTGTCCAGGCCAGAAGCTATGCCAAGCGAGTACTGGCAAAAAACCGCTTCTTCAAGCCGAGCAGCTTGAAAATGATGCACCTTTTTCGATACCTGAAGGTTGATCCAAAGTACGTCCTGGAGGGTCAAATATCTAAGGGGCATATCGATTTGAAAAGAATAAACAAGCGGCTTGCTCCCAATGAGACCAACGATGCAGAGCCGAGCTAAATCTGCAATGGATTAGCCCTATTTTACCGCTTGAAAATCAGATTATTGTTGTAGTGAACCTGTTCTGGGCAAGGTTTAGGAGAATTGGAACTCTGGCGTAGCAAATATTATCCGACTTACCTGAGCTGCGGTCGCAGCCGCGTTCTCTTCTGTGACTTGATTGCCGCAAACGTTCTTCGCTGCCGCCACAAGTGAGCTAATTTTTGATTCCGGAGTTCCGGCGTCGTACAATTTCACAAGCTCTCTAGCAACTCCTTCAGGTGACGTATCGCTTGCAAAAATACTATAAGGATTGACAAAAACTTGGGGCACTTTCGATTTTGATTGGCCATAAAGCTGCTCTCCCCATTGAATTCTCGCGATTAACGTCGCCGACGAAATCCAGTTCTGACCCAATCGCCACCCTGCCACATCGGGCGGGTAGAAAAGCTCCATCCCTTGATTTTTCATGCTAACCGCAACTGCCGACACGGGACCGCGCGGTGCTACGCCGTCCGGACCGATTTGCTTAAGGTTAGCCGCTATCGCAGCACCAATTCCTAGCTGGCGAGCCGTAGCCACGCTGATATCACAGGGATTTTTGAACATCGTGCGATCTGCTTTTGCCGAATAAAACTCGTCACCCATCATAATCGCTTTAAGAAGGGGTTTGATTTCAAGGTTATTATCTCGAAAAATCTTAGCGTATTTGGACACCACTGAATCTTCGGGCTTGGCGTAGGCGAAAAAGGTCCAAAGTTTCCAAACAATAAATTCGGAGTTTCGTTCCATGTCGCAGAGCATGTCCAAAATCTGATCACCGTCAAAATCGCCAGTCTTCCCAAAGAAGGTCTTGGGGGTATCGTCGTGAAGTCTTGGGCGGTAAATGAATTCTTGGGATGGCATAGCCGATGCTTGAGTTCCCGGGACCCGCCGGATTGACCAGCCGGTGTAAGCCCGTGCGCTTTGCTGAATATCATGCTCGGTATAATTTCCAACGCCAAGCGTAAAAAGCTCCATAACTTCGCGGGCAAAATTTTCGTTTGGATGACCAACCCTGTCTTCTTGAGTGTCCAGCCAGAAAATCATAGCTGGGTCTTTTGATACGGCATGCAATAGAGTCCGGAAGTTTCCAGTGGCGTTAGCCCGCAAAAGGAGATTTTGATTGTACATGTTGCCTGTACCTTTGACTTTCTCGGCACTGGTGGCAAAGTGGTTGTGCCAAAACAAAGTCATTTTTTCTTGGAGCGGACGCTGGGTCACAAGCAGCCGAGTAATCCACCACAAAATTAGCAGATTAAAATTGACCTTTCCTTTTTTGTCTATCGCGGCATCGGGGCGCAGGTCAAAGCCTTCGTCCGTGTCCTCGTAATTTAGTAGAGTGTCGATGCCCGCTTCAAAGCCTTTGGCACTATAGAAGTTGAGCTCTGCTTCGCTTGCGCCAAGCCCAAAACGTCGCAAAACGTGGGCCATTTTCTGCCGGTCAGTTTGAAGTGCCATCTGAAAGTCCTAACGATATCTATGGCGACAGGTTCACCGATCTCTAGGGCACGCGGACATTCAGGCAAAAAAAGAGAGGGCAGATTGCCCCCTCTTAGAATAGTGACGATTTGTTAAGGATAATTGCTTACTTTGTGGCTTCTTTAGCAGAAGATGCTGTGTAATCTTTTTCGCTTACAAATTTGAACAGGTTGGACCCGCCATGGGTTGCGGTCATTGCATAACGTACTTGAACGCCATTGGAAGTCTTTCGCTCCAACTTTGTTTTCCTTACTTCTGACTCTGGTACTTCGACATGTGATCGTGTTTTAAGATTGTAAAACTTCATTAAGTTCCCTCAGCTAGTCCACCCTGCCAATTTACTGGCAAAATTTCCTAGTCTCCGAACTATATCATAATCTAAATGGATTCTAGCGTCAAGTGGGCGTTTTTCCCGACTTTTTTCGAAAAATATTTCCAAAATCGCGTTTTTGGGGCTTTTACCATTGGCAAGAATCCTTAAATTGTTAACAGATGGCGGGATTTTCTGGAAAATTCCGGGATAGAATTACGTCTTATATATATAGTTATGAATGCAAAATCCAAACTAAAGACCGGTGTATATCACCACAAACTTGTAGAAACCCCCGAGAAACTCTTTGAAGAAAATGCAGTAACGCACTTAAAGCAAGCTGGTTTTCGAATTACGATGCCCCGAATCCAAGTTATCCGAGCCCTTGCAACCACCAAAAGTGCGTTGAGTGCGTACGAGATTCATGAAAAAATACTTGAAGACGGCGGAAGAATTGACGTTGTTAGCGTTTACCGCATTTTGAATACTCTTCAAGAAGTAGGATTAATACACAAAGTCGGCGTTGCCAACGGATATTTTCCATCTCTCAAGGGTCCGAGCAGTGAAAAGAGCAGCTTGATAATTTTTGAAAATCCTTCTGAGCTTGTTCATGAATTGGATTTTCCAAGTGATCTTGCTGAAAAGATTCGAGGCGTTGCCAGCAGTGCGGGCTTTACCCCTCAGGCAATCAAAATCGAGATAGTCAGCTACCCGATCAAGTAGACGCGACCCGTAAGTCGTAGTCCCTCCGGATGGAGTTTTTCCCTCCGGGGGGAATTTTTATGCGGGGAGTTGCTTAGATGGAACTTTCTGTTGGTCCCTATTTGTAACCTACAATTACGGGAAATCGGGAAACCACCCCGCCCTTTGGGCACCCCTCCACTGGATGGGAACCTGGTCCACCGCATTTTATATATCGGCGGACGTTTCCATCAGCGATTTCCTGACAAAAGCGGGGAACTCGGAGGCGCGAGCCTACAACCGCTTGCGTCAGGCACGCACTTAGTTTTCATGCAAAAAAAAAGCGGCTAGAAGTACTAGCCGCTTTTCAAGGTGATTTCTAACCTAATCTAATTAAAAGTGAAGGTTTCGCTTTGAGTAGTCACGTTATTTTGACCGTCCCAGCGCTGAAATTTAATCGACCCTTGGTCGCCCCATTTCAGCCCTTTTTCCGCGTCCATCAACCCTTGTGGAGAAGTTACGGTTTTGCCATCCAATTCCTCTATGACATCGCCAGGTTGCAATCCGAAACTGTCAGCTACCGAACCGCCTTGGACGCTGGCTACAACCACGCCTTGAACGTTAGCCGGAATGTGGAATTGCGACCTTACCGCACTCGACAACGGACCAACTTCTGTTCCAAGCCTCACCGGTCCACTATGATCGTGCGGGGCCGGACTGGAGTTACGCGGCATGTTAGGAAAATTGGGCATATTAGGGAAATCAGGGAAAGTTGGCATGTTTGGCATGCGCTGATATTGTTGTTGCTGCTGTTGAGGCTGAGTAGGTAACTTTGGAGGTTCTCCAAGTTTGACAGTTGAAGTCATCGTCTTTCCATTTCGAACGTAGGTGACTTTCAGATTTTGTCCCGCTTGAAACTTAAGCATTGCATCCCGCAGATCCATATAAGTTTTGATTGGAAGATCGCCAATCTGCGTAACAACATCTCCTTTACGCAACCCTGCCGCTTCGGCTGGCCCAGAATTTGAGACCTGGTTAAGCAGCGCACCTCCGGCAATTCCCATAGTTTGCGCTTGGTACGCGGTTAATGGTTCCGGATCGACGCCAATGAAGGCCCGCGTTACCGTTCCAGTTGAAATCAACATTTCTGCGATCAATCGAGCTTGGTTACTGGGGATCGCAAATCCAATTCCTTGGCTACCGCCGGATTGACTTTCAATCGCGGTATTGATGCCAATGACCTGACCATAAATGTTAACCAGCGCTCCGCCTGAGTTTCCAGGATTTATGGCAGCGTCGGTTTGTAACATATCTGGATAGTATCGCCCGCCGTTAAGCCTTTGATCGGGAATAATTTGGGATCGATCAAGCGCACTGATGTGCCCGATCGTGACCGAGTTGCTTAAACCAAGCGGAGATCCAACTGCCATCGCCATTTGACCGGCGTGAACTTGATCGCTATTAGCAAAATCCAGGGTGGGCAGATTGGTGGCATTGATCTTAACCACCGCGATATCTCCCGATTCATCTGACCGAATCACTTTCCCAGGAAGCTTGCGACCGTCATTGAGAACCACCATGACTTTGGTCATGCCGTCTACAACGTGGTCGTTTGTAATGATATAGCCGTCTGGCCTAAAGATTACGCCCGAGCCTTCGCCCTTAAGTTCTCCCTGACCCTGACCATAAGGATTCATTCCTTGAAATTGTGGATCGGCAGATTGAGGACCTTCGACTTGAATGTTCACCACCGCTGGCTCCGAATTCTGGACAATCGTGGAAACGGATTGGTCAAGAGCTTGCAACATCTGCATGTTTTGGGGCGAGATATTCGCCACTGTATTAGAAGCAGCCGGTGTGCTTTGGGCCCATGCAAGGGTTACTGGCAAATTACCATGGAAGCCTGCTATTGCGGTGCCACCGATGACGGTTCCAAGGGCGAAAGCCCAAAACGATTTAGTTTTAAGAATACGTGTTTTGTTTTGCAATGTCATTTCCTTTATTAATTTTTCGTGAATTTTCAACAGAAAACTTACGATTTTTAATTCTTGAGGTTTCAATTAGATTAACGCATTTTCCCCCAATCTATGTTCCCGAATTAGGATTTTTGAGCGGTTTTTAAGGGTTATCCCGGTAAATAGCTACTTACTTTGAATACTTCCACGAATCAAGCAACTTAATTGCCGCACGAGGAGGGATCGCAGTATACATTTGGACGATTACTCCTCCAACTCGTTTCACCATCGGGTCATGGTTATTCAATTTTTTTCGCAAATCTTCGGGAGCCCGGCTTTCCGCAACTTCAAATATGGACGCGCTTCCTAGTCCATCGGTTATTTCAAATCCAAGAGTAGTTTGCTTTGCCATTCGGCTCTGGTACATTGCTTGAATTTCAAATCCCATCGGCAAATGGCTCGGAACCACCGGCTCTGTGTGAAGCAATTGCCGTGCCGATGCCACATCTGGCACTGGTGCTGGTTGATCGAAATGCTCGGTGCGCACCGAGGCAGGAATTTCAATCGAAAAAGTATTTGCCGGCAATGAGGTTGGGAAGCTAAGACTCGTGGTTTCATAACTCATAGCGTCTTTGCCTTCCGGAGAAATCAAATCAAGGCGCATGACAAAATGCGATTTAGGCTCAATGTAAATTTTATGGCTCTCAAGACCGGCATTTTTTGGTTTTGCCGTGATAACAACAATGCTTAGGCCGTGTGAGACGCCCCTCTCTAAACTCAATCTATAGTTTTGGTCAATTAAATGAAGCCGGTGATGAAGGTTTTCGGTTTGACGAGGCGAAGGGCTAATAATCAGAGTCCTTCTCCGCGGATTAAAGATTGTTCTTGAATCTAAACAGTCGATAATCACCATTCCATATCCTCGACCCGGACCCAAAAAATCGGTTCTCTCACAGCCTGCCGTGTTAATCGCAATCGACATTTGTCGGAATCCAATCGATTTGTCGCGGCTCGGCACCGTCATTAGTGCCAACACGTTCTTTGCCGTTCTATCGGCAAGGACTAATTTCAAGTAGCGAAGGCACAAACGTCTTTCATTTGTAGGCAAATAGGTGGTTTTATTGCTGGATTTTACAAGCTCAAAGCTACTGCCCGCGAATGATAAGCATGCAACACAAAAAATGATTGGAATCACCAACCACAAAGCCTCGGACTTTATGAACTTCTTATCGACGAGCATAGGCCACCGCGGTGGCGGGTCCTCGGAGCGGATCAGACCCTTCGTAAAAAGCACGGTCATCGTCAGAGATGGAGGTCGGCTCGTAAGCAGCCGTCGTGGTGCTCTGCATGATTATCGGGGACGCCGAGCTAGATTGAAGGGGGCTGTTAAAGCTGGGCTTCAATGGCTGCGCCCGAACTGGGCTGTATCCAGAATTAAAGGTCAATCCAACTACGATAACGACCGACATCACCCCCGCGAAAGTTAAAAGAAACGCCCCGACCGGAGTTTGTATGTGAGGTCGCAGGCTATTTGTTTCAAGCATAACTGCCTTTGAAAGTCTGTCTTCGTAGCCAATGGGAGGTTCAGGAACAGTTTTTGAAGCGAGGCAATTCTTAATCGCCTTTAATCCTGCGAGTTGTTCTTGGCAAGCCGAGCAACCAGCAAGATGGTGCCGAACCATAAGCATCTCAGTACCTGGAAGCTCACAATCTATGTATGCAGAAAGTACATGTTCAACTTTAGAGCAATTCACGGGTGTAACTCCTATATTGCTTTTCAGCATGGGAAAGAAGATAGCTCTTCATCAGCTTTCGTCCCCGATGAATACGCGATCGAACTGTTCCTACCGATGTGTGCATAATTTCGGCAACTTCTTCGTAGGCAAGTCCCTCGACGTCGGCAAGCAAAACTGCCATCCGAAAATCTGGATTTAAAGTCTCTAAACCTCGTTGCACGTGAATGCTCATTTGAGAATTCAGCATCGCTTCGTCCGGAGTTTCGAGGGGATCGACGACGTCCTTTGCCGCTTGACCTTCCTGCAAGCCTTGATCAAGGCTCGAGGTCTTAATTCTCCCTTTCTTGCGAATTGAATCCACGTGAGCATTTGCCATAATCCGGTAAAGCCAGGAGCTAAATGGCAAAGCGCGGTCGTATCTGTGAAAAAACCTATAAGCCCTTACATATGAATCTTGAACCAGGTCTTCCGCTTCGCTGGGATTGCTCGTCAATCGAATTGCCATTGCGTAGGCCTGACGATAAGTGTTCCGCATCAAAGTTTCAAAAGCCTGTTGAGTTTTTTCTCGGCTTTCAGTGCTTTCTATTAACTTGGATAAGGAAAAGACCATTTACTTAATTTAGTTCAAATATAACCCGATTAAGGATAACATAATTAATCGAAAGTTATGAACTAATTTACGCAAATTCTGGTTGTGATAGTTCCGCCCACTTTAGAATAATGGAAATGCTCGTCAATTTGCCAATAAATTGGCGAATAGCGCATCGGTTACAAGGATTATCGAACCGTTTCCTTGAATCCGGCGATGGGCTTCAAGAATGGAACCAATCCACGCTGGTCGCTTGTCGCTTAGGAAAATCGCCAAGTTTTCAAGAGCAACTTGGGCAGCTTCACGAGACTTCCCAGCAACGCTGCCTTCTGACCCGTAGTCAGAAATTGTCTTTTCGAAGTCTTTGGAAATCTGGCGAAATCTTTCCGTAACCACTAGAGCATCTTTGGCCGATTTCTCCAGCAGTTCTTCTCCAAATTTTGCGATTTTTTCGAAGACTTCTGGATGCTCCCTTATGTGTTCAATTCTGCCTGGAGCACCTTCAGAAAGCAAAATCTCCTCTGCCGTTAGCGATCCAAATTGATCAACCAGCAATTTGGTGGCTGGCAGCTCGCAGGCGATACACAGGCATCGGGAAATAATTGTTGGCAGCATTCCACCTGGCTTTGAGGTTGAGAGTATGATGCGGCAGTTCAAAGGCGGCTCTTCCAAAGTTTTCAAAAAAGCATTGGCGGCGGCTTCGTTCATTCGATCAGCGTCGCGCATCCAAACAACTTTTGATCGCCCCCGTATCGGAGCAGTTGCGAAAAACGATTGAATCGATGGCTTTTCTGATGCCTCGTCACTTACCGATATGCTTGCAAGTCGGATGAGACGGCTTGGCGGAACAGGTTCAATCTCAAGGAAATCAGGATGCACTTTTCTTTGAAATAATCGACAAGACTCACATTCTAAACAAGACCCAGCAGAGGTTGGGTTCGTGCAAAGCCAGCTCATTGCCAGGTTCTGGGCGACCAACGATTTGCGAGAACCTACTGCGCCATAGAATAGAACGCTTTGAACTTGGCAGTTCGGCTCTGCCAACTTTGAAAACATTCGCTTAGCTTTCTCAAGACCCAGCAAAGCATCAACTGGAGGGAGTGCGAGTGCGCTCAATGTGGCCTAATACCGTCCAAATTTTTCAACATTTAGGACGAAAAAAATTGCCCCGCCTACCTGAACTTTTATGGGACTTGCGATGATTACTGGGGCAGTGGAATCAAACGGAGTCACATTCAAAAATTGCTCCCGGGCTTTGCAGTTTCGAGCGATGATTTCCTCCAATGCAGGAACTTCTTTCTCGTCAATTCCAAAAAGCATTGTGGTATTTCCTTCCCTTAAGAATCCGCCAGTTGAGCCGATCACGGTAAATTTGAAACCGCCCCGAATGAGGTCTTCACAGATTTTATTCCGGTCGCGATTATGGACAATGCAAACAACGAGCTTCACGATATTGTGGGTAATTATACGCCCGGATTACTCAGCTATTAATATTTGCGTCACTAGATTGCTATTAGTTTAGTACAGTCTCTCAATATCTTGGGGATCCCACTCCGTTTTGCATTCGTTTTCCATCCTTTCAAATATCTCGTTTATCGGAGTGCCAGATTCAATTGCGGGTCGATACCAATCGTTACCGGCCAAAATATCAATCGGGAGCTTTACATATTCATATTCGTAAGGTGGAGGGTTCCACTTGGCTTTTCCATTTGAATCTTTGAATATCTGGTGCAAAATCGCAGTTGAGATTCGAACTGGCTGCACCGCTGCCGGGTCAGTGAGATGGATATAAACCCCGCCACAGATTTTCCCTGAGTGCTTTTGAAAAGTAGGTTGAAATTCGAGGGGTCGAAAATAAATACCGCGTAAGTCCAGGTTATTTAAATCCCGCGCTAAATCCCAACCATCGATGTAAGGAGCCCCAATAATCTCAAATGGCTTAGTCGTTCCACGCCCTTCGCTGATATTGGTGCCTTCTAGCAGACACATTCCGGGATACAACATGGCCGCCTCAAAACCTGGCATGTTGGGAGAAGGCATCGCCCAAAGCAGACTTGTTTCTGGAAATAGTTCTTCCCTCTGCCAGCCGAGAACTCTGACAATCTTCAAATTTACTTTAGGATAGTATTTAGTCTTGAAGTGAGTCGCTAATTCGCCCAGGGTTAATCCATGACGCATCGGCAAAGGGTGCAGGCCAACGAAACTTGCGAATTTGGGATTGAGCACCGTGCCTTCTCGCTGGATGCCGCCTAGCGGATTTGGACGATCCAAGATAATCACTTTTTTGCCAAGAGCCTCACAAGCCTTAAGGCATAAGGCGGTCGACCATATAAAGGTGTAATAGCGAGCCCCAATATCGCGCAAATCAATCACGAGGGTGTCAATTTCGCGGAGCATCGCTTCGGTTGGCTCGCGGTGCTCGCCGTAAAGAGAGTAAATTGGGGCTCCGGTTAGTTCATCCGCTTGTTCAGACTCCCATTCAATCATGTTGTCTTGGGTGTGCCCGAAGAGCCCGTGTTGGGGGCCAAAAATTGCTTTCAGTTCAATCAGACCTGATTTGTGGGCTTGACGGAATAAATCAAGCGTGTACTTGGCTTCTTTGGTCACGCTGCCTTGATTGCAAACCAAACCGACTTTCTCACCCCTAAAATCTTTGAAACTGTTCTGTTCAAGCACCTCAATACCGGTAAGAATTTGGTTTGGCATATCGGTTTATACCCTTCTCAACGTTGCTTAAAAATAATTTGCCAGTAAAATATCGGAAGTGAATAAAGTTTTTCCGGGAGCAAAGGAGGCACTTGACAGCATCGTTTTTGACGGAATGGTGATCATGTCTGGCGGTTTCGGATTGTGCGGAATACCTGAAAACTTGATCCAAGCCATAAGAGACTCCCAAGTTAAGGATTTAACCGTTATCAGCAATAATTGCGGAGTTGATGATTTTGGTCTAGGCGTTTTATTGCAGAGCCGTCAAATCCGAAAAATGGTGAGCAGCTACGTTGGCGAAAATTCTGAATTTGAACGCCAATTTCTTTCTGGAGAACTTGAGCTTGAATTTAATCCTCAGGGGACATTGGCGGAGCGAATCCGCGCGGGAGGGGCCGGAATTCCAGCGTTCTTCACTAAAACTGGTTACGGAACGTTGGTCGCAGAAGGCAAAGAAACCAGAGAGTTTGGCGGGGAGATGCACGTGATGGAACTTGGCCTCCATGCGGATTTGTCGATCGTAAAAGCTTGGAAAGGCGATTCACTTGGGAATCTGATTTACCGCGATTCAGCCCGAAATTTTAACCCAATGATGGCAACTGCGGGAGACATTACCGTGGCTGAAGTTGAAGAACTTGTCGAGCCAGGTGGACTTGAGCCGAACCAGGTTCAAACCCCTGGAATATTTGTGCAAAGGATTTTCCAGGGCAAAAAATATGAAAAACGAATCGAACGCCTTACTACAAGGCCCAAAGAGTAGGTCCCAAAAAGAGAATCCTTAATGCCCTTAAACCGCGAACAACTAGCAATTAGAGCCTCAAAAGAACTGAAAGACGGCTTTTACGTGAATCTTGGAATCGGTATTCCAACCTTGGTGGCCAATTACATCCCCCAAGGGATGGGCGTCGTTCTTCAAAGTGAAAATGGAATTCTTGGCCTCGGCCCATTTCCCTATGAAAACGAAGCCGATCCCGATCTCATCAACGCAGGTAAGCAAACAGTGACCACAATTCCTGGTTCATCGTTTTTTTCATCGGCTGATTCATTTGGAATGATTCGGGGTGGTCATATCAACCTTGCAATTCTAGGCGCTATGGAAGTTTCTGAGTTTGGCGATCTCGCCAATTGGATGATCCCTGGCAAAGTCGTCAAAGGAATGGGCGGGGCTATGGATTTAGTCGCGGGCGTAAAGCGAGTTGTGGTCGTAATGGAACACACCAACAAGCAGGGTGAAAGCAAAGTCTTGCGCGAATGTCGGTTACCGTTAACCGGAAAAAATTGCGTGGATGTTGTGATCACCGATCTTTGCGTTTTCGAGGTTGGTGCGGATGGTCTGCTGCTGACTGAGCTTGCTACTGGGTCGTCACTTGACGAGATCAAAAGCAAAACCGAAGCTCACTTTACTGTTTCTGATAAGTTGAAAGAAGTCGGCGTTTAAGTATTTCGGAAAATAAAAATTCCCCGCCACAGGAGTACATGCAGGCGACGCAGACGAAGGTTCCCCTCCGCCGGAATTGCTGGATTCGCAACGCGAAGACTGGGTAGTTAAAGCTGCCAGCGTTGCGATCCTCGACTTCTTAAAAGCGGCTGGCGACGCCGCGACGCACCAAAACGTCTCTCAGCAATTTCCGACCCCGATGAATGCGAGATCGCACCGTTCCTACCGTTGTATTTTGATAATCGGCAATTTCGGAATAGCTTAGATTTTCAACGTCGCACATCACAATCGCTTCCCGATAAACAGATGGCAATTCCGACAAAGCTGATTTAAGTTCGTCTCGAAATTCATTTCGAATAACTTCTTCGTCCGGCAATTCGCCCTCATCAGGAATCGGCAATTCTTGCACCTCACCATCACTTGGCGAGATCATGGAATTGAGCGATTCGGCTTTTCGAATCGGATTTTCGCGCCGCTTCGAATCTAAATATGCCCGTTGCATGATGCGCAAAAGCCAGTTCAGAAAGGGCCGGCCAGGCATGTAGCTGTCAAATCCTTTCCAGGCTTTCACGAACGTGTCTTGAACCAAATCTTGGGCTTCTACAGGGTTTCGAGTAAGTTGCAATGCGATGGAATAAGCTCGCTTTTTACTTCCCGCTACCATATCTTCAAATGTTCTAACTTCGAAATCGCTTCTATTTGCAAGCAATTCATTTCTTTCAAGCGTCAAACTCATTAACTCAGACTCCTTTTTTTGCCCAGAATTTCTTCATTTGCAAGATGAACAAACTTTGTTCGATTGGCTCTGACGGCTATGTCGCGCTAAATTGTTTCTAAAGATTCACTCGATTAAGGTTCTCTCTGGGATTATCCGTATTAATAATAACGTATTCTCGCAAGTAATTGCTTGCGCAACTATCCCATTCTTTACATTTTTCTTAGCAACGTTTTCTCGAGCGGCTTCTAGTTGATTTAAATTCGATTCCAGTCCTAAACTTAGCCTAGGCTTAACTTTGTAGCGTATAATAACATGTGGCGTTTCCTGAAGAGCAACCCGAAAGTCAAACACCCAAATTTTTAATCCCTACCCTAGGAAACCGGGAAATCGACCCATCTTCCAAAAAAACCAAGTGGGGCAGATACTTAGCTTTTGCAGGCCCCGGAGTTCTCGTGAGTGTAGGTTACATGGATCCGGGCAATTGGGGTACCGATATCGCTGCCGGTTCAAGTTCTCATTACACGCTGTTATGGGCTGTATTGCTGTCCAGCCTGATTGCAATGTTCCTTCAAAACCTGTGCGCAAGGCTCGGGCTAGCGGGCGATATTGATCTGGCCCAGGCTTGCCATTTAAGATATTCAAAAAGCGGTTCGGTCGTGCTTTGGGTGTTCGCTCAAGTTGCAATCATCGCCTGCGACCTAGCCGAAGTCATTGGTTCAGCGGTTGCCCTGCAACTCTTACTGGGAATTCCGCTGATTTGGGGAGTTGTGATCACCGCTTTCGACGTGCTCCTTTTGATCGGACTCATGCAATTTGGATTTAGAAAACTGGAAGCGGTGGTCACTGTTCTGGTGCTCATGGTTTCAGGATGTTTTCTTCTTGAAATTTTCAAATCTCAGCCAGACTGGGGCTCGGTCATACCCGCACTTTTCACGCCAAAGATTTCAAATTTGGGAGAAGCCGCGCTTGCGGTTGGGATTCTTGGTGCCACCGTGATGCCCCATAATCTGTACCTTCATTCCGCGTTGGTGCAAACCCGCAAAGTAGACAATCTTGAGGAAGCCTTGAAAATGAACGCCTGGGATACTTATTTGTCTCTTGTGATCGCGTTTTTTGTAAATGCTGCAATTCTTGTGGTAGCAGCTGCCACTTTTTATGCTCATGGTCACCGAGACGTGAACGATCTCGGTCAGGCTCAGGATTTGCTTAGACCGTTATTGGGCGGCGCGGCTGCGACGATTTTTGCAGTTGGGCTTTTAGCTTCTGGGCAATCTTCAACAATCACAGGCACACTCGCTGGTCAAGTGGTAATGAAGGGGCTTCTAGGATTAAAATGGAAGCCTTGGGTTCAAAGAGTAGTAACCCGAGGCTGCGCGATTGTCCCTGCGGCCGTAGCTGTGATTATTTATGGAGGTCACAACACAATAGGATTGCTCGTTGCCTCGCAGATCGTGCTTTCTATGCAATTGCCCTTCGCCGTTTTCCCTCTACTCAAGTTCACGGCTGACCCAAAGATCATGGGGATTCACGCCAATGGGTTGGTAACTAGAATTACAGGAGGAATCGTAGGGTGGCTGATCGTATTTCTCAATGCGTATTTAATCTGGGATAGCTTAGGAGACTTCTGGCTAATTGTTTTAGGATTGGTTGGAGTTGGTTTTGCAGTATTTCTGGAAAAATCTGCGCACATTGAGAAGTCAGTTTCTCTAGCCGCTTAGCCAAATCAATCCTCAGTCAAAATTTTGAAAAGTTGATCCATTCCTTCACTCGCCCCGGCGCAAATCTTGATTATTTTGAGTTTTGAAGGGATGTCCGGTGGGTTTGGATCGACAAGATACTTGCGAGGTGCGTTCGTAACTGATATTAGCCCGGCTGCCGGATAAACCTGAAGTGAAGTCCCGACAATCACAAATATATCTGCTAACTCGCAAACCTCGGCGGCTTGCTCTAACATCGGAACGGCTTCGCCAAAAAATACAACATGAGGTCGTAATTGGGCACCGTCAGAACCTATATCGCCGATTTTGAGATCACTTTCCCACGGAATCCGAAGCTTATCATTGGATTCACTTTTTGCGACCAAGATCTCCCCGTGCAGGTGGATTACATTTGAACTTCCCGCACGCTCATGCAGATCATCAATGTTTTGGGTGATTACCGTGACTTCGAAATATTGCTCTAACTTGGCAAGCGATTTATGTCCCAGATTCGGCACGGCATTCCTAATTTCTTTTCTGCGAGCATTGTAAAAATCAAGCACGATTTCAGGCTGGTGATTCCAAGCTTCAACTGAGCAAACGCTGAAAACATCGTGACCATTCCATAATCCATCCGAATCACGAAACGTCTGCAATCCGCTTTCACGGCTCATTCCCGCGCCCGTGAGCACCACCAGCCGTTTATGCGTCATTTGGGGAACCAGGCCTGGCTCAACGCAGGAATCTCTTCAAAGTTGCTTTGATTTCGTCGGTTCTTTTTTCAGCAGGCACTTCCACGCAAGATCCATCCCCGCCATGTAGCCCCTCATGGAGCACACAGGTTTGAAGATGCTCGCTTAAAAACGAAACTCCTAATTGCTCAAGGGCTGCTTTTACCGCAACCACTTGCTGCATGACTTCGCCGCAAGTCCGATCATCCTCCACCATTCTCTGAATGCCTAAGACTTGCCCTAAAATCCTTGCAAGACGTCGTTGTGCTTCGCTTTTAAGTTCTAATGTCATCGTATTATTTTATCGGAGATGTGGCTTCCTTGATGTCGCTTTAAGGTGCAAACCTGGAGAAATTGAGGCAAATGCCGAAAATCAAAGGTAAGAATGAGCGTTAATCCATTGCTTTCTGGGGTCTCACAAGTTTCTTCACCATTATCTACGAATAATGTTGAAAACAAACGAACCCAGTTGCAGGCGATGCTCTTGCAAAAAGCCCTCCAAGCCCAGCAAACTCAATCGGTAGAACTTGCCAACGAAACCCAGGGCAAAGGTCAAATTCTAGACATTCGGGTTTAAATCAATTCGCAAGTCTTCCCAAAGTCTTTACCGCTGCTTCAACCTCGGGATTCCATTGCGATGCGTTAAGGCGCAAGAAATTGCGATAGCCCGTCTCACGTGCTGAAAATGCGGGACCAGGCATAAACACAATCCCTTGATTAACCGCGCGCTCGTAAAGGGTTAAGCTGTCCACAAAATCAGGGGCTTGCACCCATAAGACAAATCCACCCTGAGGCTTATTGACGATCGTTCCTTCGGGGAAATACCTTCTCACCGCATCTGCCATCCTAATCGTGTTAGCTTGGTATGCTTTTGCGGCTCTTCGAACGTGGTGTGAGTATCGTTGAAAAACGAGAAAATCGGCAATCGCAATTTGCTGCGGACTCGCAGTGCTGGCACTGGTGGCAAATTTAAGAAGTTCAATTTGATCTTGATATTTCCCCCCTATTACCCAGCCAATGCGAAATCCTGGTGCTAGTGTTTTGCTAAAAGACGAGCAGTAAAGAACCATTCCTTCTCGATCAAAAGCCTTAGCTGCAATCGGTCTTGTGGAACCAAAGCCCAAATCGCCATAGACGTCGTCTTCGATAAGAGCCACTTTCTTTTCCGCAAGCATCTTCACGAGCTTGCTTTTATTTTCATCGGGCATCAGGCTTCCAAGCGGATTACCAAAGCTTGGAGTAAGTACAACCGCGCTCACATCGTAAGTTTCCAGCAAATCGTGAAGTGCATTAAGGCTCATGCCATCTGCGGTATGGGTGCTCACTTCCAAAACTCTGAGATTTAAAGATCGGCAGGCAAGCAATGTCGCGTAATAAGTCGGCGATTCAACCGCAACGATGTCCCCAGGTTTGCACACCGCTCGAAGGCATAAGTTGAGAGCCTCGCTGCCTCCTGCGGTCACAAGTATTTCGTCGGGTGAAACGGCGACGCTTGCGGCGAACATTCGTTTGGCAATCTGCTCGCGCAGTGGTCGATATCCGACCACACCCGCGTAGCTGAGGCATTCTTCCGGCATGTCTCTAGCGACTTTGCCCAAAAGTCTGCTCAAGGCTCTTGCTGGCAATAAGGCCGAATCTGGCGAGGCACTGGCAAGCTGGACTACGTTTGGATTTCGAATATCGCGCAACACGCTTCTAACAATGGATTCGCTTTTCAACTCCATTGGTCGCCTTGGTGGCTGGGTGTATGCGGTAGGTACAAGCTTTCGCGTTGCTGAAAGTTGGACGTAGAACCCCGATTGTGGTTTGGCTACAATTACACCTTCAGATTCCAGCTGTCTGTAACCTTCAAGAACAATTGAAACCGTAACTCCAAGTTGCTGGCTCATTTCCCGAACTGAAGCGACTTTATCACCGGCATGGTAAATCCCTCCGGAAATTCTTTCGCGAACCACGTTGCTTACATTGTGTCGGTCGCCCTCCGATCTGTTCTTAGTCGCAGCTCCGCTTTGCATGGCATATTATACATTGTTTGACTTCACTATCGCGTACAGTTCTTAATCTGATTTGGAATTAAATGTCAACTGTTTTCTAGATTGGAGTGTCCTGAGGATCGTCAACTCGATGGGACTGCGACCCCAGAAATGGAAAAGGATAAGCTGAGTAGATAGGAAAACTATGTGGATACCTTCCATAATCATTCTCGTAATCTGCCTAATAGCAGTTATTTGTATTTAGTAACGCAAAGTCCAGAAGATCCAAGATTCGTCTTCTAGAAAAATGATGGAATTCTTACGCAGCTATCTGGGCTACAGCAATACATGCAAATTTCTGGGTGGATTGATTATTTATGCATTGGGCCTAATGCAAATTTCCGGTCTCAAGGTGACATTGATAAGAAATCCCGAAGACCCTCATGGCTGGCCGGTTTGGGAGATTTCATTTAAAGGCGATGTCGCTCGCTTTTATATGCAGGCAGAAACAATAGGCTCGCGCCCTTTTAGGCTCGATGTTCCTTCGGCAAAATGTGTACTTCTGGTGCCTGCCTAACCTACCTTTGTAATCACCTACCTAACTAATGGGGAAATGTTACAGCCTGTAGCGACGGCGGATGTCAAAAGCATTGGATGGGACGAAATTGAATATGGAATTGTTGGCGGCAAGTTCGCATTATTTAATGACTTGGCGAGTCCCATCATGAGCCCGCCAATCGGGGGCTGGAGAGGAAGTTGGTCTGCAATCCATCTGGAAGCTGCATTGCAATCAACGTCCCGTCAGGAGAGTTGGCTTGGCATCGCGAAGCAAAATAGACATCGGCAGCCCTATTTACGCGACTTCTCGAACCTTGATTACGCTGGCACTTAAAAATCCAATGGTGTTGCTATGGTCGCCAAGTCGGCCACTTAACAAAACTTCGTCCGTTTGCTTTCGAGGTTAGGATAGGCGATGGTGTTGTCCTGCGGAAATTGGCAGTACAAGTTCTTGCGCGGGTCGGTGGAGCGGATTGCCCGCGTTCTATTTTTTCCCTCGTCCTTCGACAAATACCCCATAATGAAATTTACTAGTCGCCTCAGGGGTCGAAACCTTATCGTAAGTTTCGATCATCAATCAACTGAAATCCTGAACTTTAGCAAATCGGTCAGTCGGATTCAATCCCCGGTCGATTAAAAGCGAAATGTATGACGCAAATCCATGGCAACAGCTTGCCTCAGCCGTGCGATTCTCCCATAAAGTTTTAGTCCGTAACGCCATTTCATAACATTGCCCTTTGATCTCTGCCAACGCAATTTCAATTAAGCCTGCCGAAATGAGCAGATCCCACCTCACAACGCAGCCAACAAACATATTCATCTCCGCAATTTCAGGTCTAACCCCCACCTCGCAATGGCCCGGATAAAGATCACTGACTAACTTTTCCCAGACCAAAGGATGCGATTCCCGGCTCATGATCTCAAAGAAAAAAGCGAGATGCTGGCAAATGGAGCTTCGATTCGAGGTCCTCTCAAGTTGACCATTGACTCTGGTGGCATTATCGGCAAAGAACTCCCCATCGAATGAAATTTGAACAATTTTTTCTTGGATTCTCAAGCCTTTTGAAAGTAATTCAGGCGCACTGTAAAGGCTATCAAAAGCTTTGAGGCATGCCACATACAACATATTCGTAGGGAAATTGACCCCCTTTGTGAACTCATTTGCCTTTGACCATTCCACGAAATTCCAACCCGGCATAGATTCCAAAAGTTCAAATTCATTTTCATATTGCTCTAGCCAAACGATAAATTCCTTCAGTTTTGGTTTTAATGAGGCAATCAATGGATTATTGGCAGCCCGATTCTGGAAATCAGCCACCTGAAGAACGAGCCACATCGGCCACTGAGGAATATAAGTTTCCTGCAAAGTGTCGCTCGGGTAGCACATCGGGATCATTCCGATTGGCAGTCCGTCAAATTTCGGAGCAAGGGCGAAATTTTCAAGAAAACAAATTTCAGATTCGATATCGCCTAAGAATTTAGCCCCTGATCTAGCCGTAAAATAGGAATCGCATAAATATCCGGCGCGTTCCCTACCGGGGCAATCCATATATAAATCAAAACTATTTTGCTCGAGGGTTCGAATTCCGGCGTGATAAATGGATGCCAAAGCCGGATCGGATACCGGCAAATCAAACGATTCCTCCAAGGCATTACGCTTGACCTCTAGGAGATTAATGTTCTTTACCAAAACTGAGCCTTCCAAGCACACCACCGATAAATATTGCAATGTATAAGGCTCAGCCGATTGAATAACAGTACGCCCTGAATCCAGATAAAGCTCAATGATATTCACGCAGCTTCCTCGGAGCGGATCAGGAATTGGCGATCCAGTACCTAAGATTTCATCAAAAACGAGCCAAACTCGGGTTGCGCCCCTATCTTCTCCATCAAAAGGCGCGGGCTCATTCCGAGCGTCAAGACTCAGTTCAATTATTCCAGTCGAAACGCCATCAATTTTGAAAGTAAGGGCCTCATGGACAAATATCTCATTCAATGGTTTGGGTTCGATCTGCGAGAATTTAAGATGTTGAAATTCCAGCCAAGGGCAAGTTTCAAGTTCCCATTCCAAGTATCCTTCTAAGCCTTTTCCGATTAGATCGAGGGTGCGGTCCCGACTCGGACGAGATGGCATGGCACCTTCTGTGAATGCCGACCATAAATGCATAGATTGAAATGGCCTCTTGGTTAAACCTTGTAATGGAACCCGTCGTGGCAATAGTTTCTTTTTGGATCGGATTTCAAGGGGAAGACTTTCTTCGCTAAAATTTGGCTCGTGCTTCCACCTATCAGGATGGTTTGCGAGGTTATACGATTCACTAAAGCCCCGCATGTAACTATATCGTTGAACCTTGCGCATTCTTCCCGTAACTTCGTGAGCAGTGATAAAACCACCCGCGTGGGGATCAGTAAAAGCGATTAGTCGGCTATCCACCGTGACTTCCGCTTGCAAAAACGGGCGTTGCTTAATATGGGAGAACGTCTCGACCCCGTAACCAACAACTTCAATCGCGAGAACATAGCGGTGTAAGTTGCCTTGATCAAAAAAAGGCGCGAGATCAATGTTTTCGACGCGGAAAAATCCTTTCGCTGCGCGAGCCGGGCCGTAGTGAATTAGCCTTCCGTTTAGCCAGACTCGGTAACTCGTCCAGCCTGCAATCCGAAGCATTCCAAATGACGAAGTTTTGGCAACAAAGACTGTCCGAAACCCAAGAATATCCATTCTAGGATCGGTGGTCCCATAAGCCCAAACCGGCTCGGCACGTTGGAACAATTCTGCACTTGTGTGCTCAGCCGAAACCATCACGCATCAATCAGAGCTTAATTGCTCGTATCAGTCGAGCTCTGCTCGCTTTTTAATTTCACGAGGGCTGAATCAGCGACGCGATACACGAAGAACAAATCACTATGGCTTAGCTTTTCAATCAGCGGAATCGCCTTGGGAGAGCCATACGATTGTAATGCCCGAATCGCGTCAGAAACCGCGCCGAATGAGCCTTCACTGCCTACTTTCAAAAGCGCATCTAGCACCACCTGCTCTCCAGGCTTGTCCTTCAAGTTCCCGAGAATGCGAATCGCGGTTGTTCGAACCGGTTCGGACATAGGCTTGCTCAATGCCTCCAAGCTCAAAGTTCTAGCCTTATCTGGGTCGGCAGTTGCCCAATAATCAAGAGCCTCAACCCGCCAAGCTTCTCGAAAACTGTCAGTTGACCAAGCCCTTTCGGCTAACGCTTCTTTAGCTGCCTTATCCGATGTATGATTAAAAACTGTCCTAAAAGCGGAATTCTTTACGTCATCGTTGGGGTCGTTGTTCATAAGGTCAGTAAGCTGCGCGAGAACGTCATCTGGCATCGCATCAGAGCCCCTACCGAGCGCGTTCACCGCAGTTAATCGAATTGATGCATCTGAATCTTTTGTAAACGGCAACAGTCCCGCTTTATCATGTATCTTCGATATCAAGGCTTTCTTTACATCTGGTTGGTTTTCTGACTGAGCCAGCCCGAGAAATGTGCCCGCAGGAAAAGTGGGCAGATTTCCACTTCCCAGATTAAGCTCTGGACTGCCCGAACCTAACATTTGTAATCGACTCGCCACCGGAGCCGCCGCGAAAACTCTTAGCCAATTATCTACGTTATAGCTGAAATTCGAATTGAAAGCGCCCATCACAAGTTTTTGTGGATCAAGCAAAATCGGATCAGTGGCAAGGTGTTCAGCCGGAATGGAGCTTAGGTCTAGGCTAGAAGAAGCCCCGCTCATGCTCACCGTATTCTTAACCCAATTGGATCCATCCAAGACCCATACATTCAGCGGGAAATCAAAATAAGGCTGAGATTGAGTCAACGTCAACGTCGAACCGTCGAGTTTTGCCGAAACATTCGGAGCACCTTTTACATAAAACCATTGATGCATAAACTGGGAGAGATCAACTCCGCTTGCTTTCGACATGCTCTTGAAGAAGGTTGTCGTATCCACCGAAGTGTATTTGTTCGCTTCTAGATAATAGTGCACCGATTTCCAAAAGGTCTTTTCGCCCAATTTATTCATTAGCATGAATAATCGTGAGGCACCTCCAGGATAGGTGTCTGTTCCAAAATTGTCCATCGGGATTGCATAACCAGTCCAAACCATGGGGTGATCCTCGTAATTTGCTCCAAAAAGTCCTTGTTGCAAAATATGGTATCGACCGATTTCAAATGCATCTTCGCTTGTTCGCTGGCGATCCCAGAAAATCGGTAAAAATGTAGCAAATCCCTCGTTGAGCCACGCATTACTCCAATCTTTGCAAGTCACGGTGTCGCCAAACCACTGATGTGCCAGTTCGTGAGCAACCAGACCGGTTGAATCCTCGGTTTGCTGATCCTTTGCAGGATGAAGTGCTGAAATTGTTTGAGTCACGCACGTGACGTTTTCCATGCCACCAAACATGAAATCAGGCACGGCTGATTGGGCAAATTTTTGATAGGGATATTTAAATCCAGTGAGTTGTGAATAAAATTTAATGATATTGCCGGTCCCGCCAAATGCGGCTTTGCCCCACGGCAGAAGACCTTGTGGAACCCAATATTCAACCGGAAGCGTGTCCCAATGCTCATGACCAACATCGTATGGTCCAGCAACGAACGAAATTAAATATGTCGCCACCGGGTGATTCATTTTCCAGTGATAAGTTATAGTGCCTTTGCTCGGCTTAATGCCCATAAGCTTGCCGTTGCTTAATGCTTTCCAACCATTTGGCACCGTGATCCAACCTTCGGTGAAGGCTTTATCATCAGGAAAGTCATAGGTTGGTATCCAATAGCGATTATCTTCTGCTTCGCCTTGGGTGTAAACCACTTCGGTATGAGCCGGGTATGCGTGGCTAGCGGGTACGAAATAAGCTCCAGCCGACGGTTTGTCCCAATAATGGATTCCAACTTTAACCAGCTGACCGTTCTGGGCATCACTCGGAAGATTTACAAACAATGCGTCGCCTTGATGGCTAAAACTTGCGATTTTGCCGTTTACGGTGATGTCGCTTAATCTCATTGGCCCGCAATCGAACCTTGCAACTTTAAGATGAGACTTGAAAGGGATGATCTCATTGACGACAAATCCGGTTAATGAGCTTGTCTTGGCGTCAACCCAAACGTGCCAACTTACGGATTGAAGGTGATAAGTTCGGGCTGGGCGGGGTGCTTCCGAGAAACCTGCCGCGGTAAAGCCTAAAATGAAAACGCTGGTAGCTAGTAAATATGAATGGTTGCAATGCGACTTAGCCATTATTGATACATTACACTGTTAATGGACTTGGCTGTTTCCGAGGCTCTGATTAGCTATTATCCGACGGCTCTGCAGCCGCATTCCATGCACTTTTAATATCATCGACGAGCAAGCTGTAGCCACCATCAAACGTGGATGTTGAGACTCTGATAATGTAGGAGGGATGAAGAGTGGCCAGAATCGCTTCCGCCCATTCTGACTGGAAAACCACTCCTCGTTCTCGGGTGATTTTGAAATTTGGTCTTATCAGATTTGCCGCGCTTGACCTACCAATGCACAATATCACTCTGGGCTGAATCACCTTGATTTGGGCTTCCAGCCATCCCCGACACGTTTCCATTTCATAAACGCTTGGCGGGCGATTAATCGGCTTACCGGTTGACCAATCAGCCGCTCTGCATTTGACCGTATTTGAAATAAAAACCTCCTCTCGGCATATTCCGGCATCCAAGATCGCCCGATCCAGCAAATTTCCCGCTTTGCCAACGAATGGTCGCCCGGTTCGATCTTCTGCATCGCCTGGTCCCTCGCCCAGAAGCATCAATCGCGCATTTGGGTCGCCTTCGCCAAAAACCACGTTTCGTCTGTTCTCGCATAACGGACACTTGGTGCATCTACTTGCTTCGACTCTTAAAACTTCAAGAGGAACCATTAATCGCTAACTGGAAGTCCCAATAGCTTCACGAATTTTCTTGTAGGTTTCATCCAAACTCTGAGGAATTATCCTTACTCCAGAAATTGAAGTCATAAAATTCGTATCACCCGCCCAGCGCGGCACAACGTGCCAGTGGATATGATCAGCAATTCCAGCACCGGCGATTTTGCTCAAGTTAATTCCTACATTAAAGCCTTCCGGATTAAATGCAACTTTAAGCCAGCCGATTGCTTTAGCTAGAATTTGGTTGATCTCAAGTAACGTTGCGTCCGGCAACTCTGCGATGTCCGCAGTGTGCAAATAAGGCGCAATCAATAAGTGACCGCTTGCGTAAGGGTATGCATTGAGAATCACAAAAGCATGTTTTCCTCGGAACACAATATGATTTTTTGCATCTTCATTTTCAGCAGGTAAATTCACAAATATGCAGGAATCTCCGGTGTCAGGGGCTATTTTTTCGACGTACGCCATCCGCCACGGTGCCCATAAAACATTAAATTGACCGTTCAGCCTCTCCACTCTTTATTGTTATACCGAACTGAACTGATACTAAGTCTCAAACCCAAATTGAACCGATTAAGTAAAATAAAAGTGTGCGCGCAGCAAAAGTTATAGCTTTAGTTATTTTGGGTTTTGTGTTGACGATTATTTTTGCCAGTGGCTGCAGCGATGCCACTCCCCAGAGTGCGTATAGTTCTGGTCCTGAATCTGCGGGTCAGGGATTAAACATGAAAAATCCTGAAAAGCAACCTGCTGTAAGTTACGGAAGCGTAGCTGGTGGCACGGGTACCGGCGGAGCAACCTCAACCGGCTCGCAAGATTAAAATTTCCGTTCCTGAAAGCGATTATAGCTGTAAGCTAGATGCTTTTGGCAAGGATAATTGCGTCCGCAACTTCTCGCATCGATTTTCGCAGGTTCATCGACTGTAACTGGATCCGCCGATACGCTTCAGCTTCAGTTATCTTTTGCTCATCCATCAAAATCCCTTTTGCCCGATCAACTGACTTCCGGGCTTCAAGTTTTTCATTCAAATCTGCGATTTCCTTGCCGAGTAATTGATTTTGTTCGAATCGACTCCGAGCTACTTCGATCGCCGGAGGCAAATCATTTGGCTTAAATGGCTTAACTAAATAAGCAAAAACGCCAGCTCCTTTGGCCCGATCCACAAGTTCTTTATCGGAGTAGGCTGTCAGCAGGATTGTTGGCGCAATTTCTTCTTCAGAAATCTTAGTTACCGCTTCGATTCCGTCCATCACTGGCATTTTAACATCCAGGATGCAAATATCGGGCTTTGTTTCACGGGCCATATCAAACGCCTGCTGACCGTCACCCGCTTCTCCCACAACCTCGTAACCCAACGTCTCAAGCATTTGTTTAAGGTCTAAACGGATGATTGGATCGTCGTCAGCAATTAAAACTCGCATTCGATGAGAGTTTACCAAGTGTCTAGCTATGACGATTCAACACTATTCAATTTTAGTGAATTAAGAAACTTTGACTAATTTTAGAATGTAAACTGTGGGATCATGTCAAAAGCTTCGGAAGCAAATGTCTTACCAACTTTATTTGAAAGGCTGTTTGACTATGCTGGATTGTTTCCACCTGCCAATTTATCGATGACTAATGCTATTCGCGAATATCACGAGCATCTGGAAGGCGATGAAGCAAAGGTCATGGATCTTTTTGTTTGCACTACCCTGCAACTTCCACTCCTCGAAGAATCCATCTTAAAAGCCTCTCCTAACGAAGCACTTAAACTTTGTCTGATCGGTCGCGGCGGCAAAACGCGGGATGAATGGGAGTTCGGACTAGCCCAAGATCTCGCCGATACGAACGCACTGAACGGAGATCTTCGCGACCACATCGAACTTCTGGCTTACGAAACCAAAATCCCAGATAACAAAGATTTTAGGCATTATTGGAATTGTCTCGGAGGTTTCGAGTCTATCGACCGATTTGTCGAGCTTCAATGGGACGACAGCCTGCTCAATGTCCTTGAAATTGCTGCCGAAGAGGTCGCAATTGCCGAGAAACATGACTCCGATTTGTTTCTCAAATTGCGAACGGGAGGTAAAACCGCTCAAGCTTTTCCCGACGTGGAACAGGTAGCTCAATTCATTCAAGGATGTGCTCAACTTCTCATTTCGTTTAAGTTCACAGCGGGTCTACACCAGCCAATTACCCATTTTGACCCGATCATTAAGTGCGGAGCCTTTGGATTCCTTAACGTTCTTTTTGCGACTTCATTGGCTCTCGCTCACGATTTAAGCCTGAAGGAGATTACCGAGGTTCTCACCTTCCAAGATCCAAGTGAAATCAAAATTCATCCAGATGTACTAATGACCCCTTGGGGTCCGCTTGAATTCATTGATATCCAATGCGGGCGCGATTTAATCGCTAAAATTGGTTCGTGCTCCGTAACTGAGCCGGTGCAAGCTTTGAAAGAATTGGGATGGTGGCAAAAGATATGATTGAAAGGTCTTGGCTTCCCTACGATTCAAACACCGATTTCCCACTCCAAAACATCCCTTTTGGAGTGGCTCGGTACGGCAATAAAAGCTTGGTTGTAAGCCGAATCGGAGACTGGCTGATCAATTTATCCGAATTGGCTGAAGAAAGCTGGATCCCCCAAATGCCGGGTCTTCAAGATGGGATACTTTGGCCCGAATGTGAAATCTTGCGGGACGTTCGAAATGAATTGCAAAATTTGCTTCGCGAAGAAAATCGAGATTTGCGTGATCATGCTTTGACCAAAACCGCAATTTTTCCTTGCTCCGATAAAATCCACATGGAACTGCCGATCGTTCCTAATGCTTATGTTGATTTTTACAGCGGTATTCATCACGCCACGAATGTTGGGAAAATGTTCAGACCGGATATGCCTCCCTTGTTGCCAAATTATCGGCACTTGCCAGTAGCCTATAACGGCAGAGCCAATACAGTAAATGTTTACAATAGCATCGCCCGGCCAAGCGGTCAAACAAAGGCAAATGACGAAACTTTTCCCAAATTTGGTCCTACAAAAGAGTTGGATTTTGAACTTGAGCTTGGTTTTTATCTCGGCAAAGAAAGCAGACCTGGGGTTAGTATTCCGATTCAGGAAGCCGAACGATATATCCTTGGATTTGTACTCGTAAACGATTGGTCGGCAAGGGACGTTCAGAGGTGGGAATATCAGCCGCTCGGTCCATTTCTAGCAAAAAGTTTTGCCACTGGCGTTTCCCCCTGGCTCGTTTTACTTGATGCTTTGGAGCCATTTCGATGCCAAGGTCAAGTTCAAGACCCGTCGCCTTTGCCGTATTTGCAACAAATCGGAGGGGGGCATTTTAATATTGAATTGCAGGTTAAATTGCAAACAAGCGGCTCGCACAGTCCTCAGTTAATATCACAAACCAATACGCGCGAGCTTTATTGGACCCCGGCCCAGCAGCTTGCGCATCAATCTTCAAATGGTACGAAGGTAGAGGGCAGCGATCTTTATGCAAGTGGAACTATAAGCAGTGAAAAGCCCCATCCAGACGGACTCGGAGCCTTTGGGTCAATGCTCGAACTCACTTGGCGCGGGCAAAATCCGTTAACGATTCTCGAAACCGATGAAGAGAGAAAATTTTTGGAAGATGGAGACACCGTGACCTTTACCGGATTTGGGCAAGGTGACGGATTCAGGGTCGGCTTTGGGGAAATTTCAACAACTATACGTCCTGCATCTTCGTGATCTGATCAGGCTTGGGAGTTGCTCGAATTTGACCAAGTTTTTGGAGCGGCACTCATAATAATTGGCCTTTCCAGTTGAGAACTAAAAAATGGCAAGGTACCAGTTAAGACCCCCGCAATCTCTTCAAAATGGAGGACAAATGATCTTTACTTGCAATTCAGACAGACCAAATCTTTGTCCGCAAAAACGTGCAAATGTCCGCAAACTGTCTGATCCGGTAGCCAATTTGAACCTAATGCGGCTATCCGATAAAACGCATTTTCGTCTGATTGTGTCCGTATTTTGCCGAAGAAAGCATCTAGAGAGTCAGAAAATCGCTCAACGCTTCTTTGCCAAGCAATCTGTCTGGAGCCGTATGAACTCTTTGCTAAAATTGATAGATGCTCTTCCGGAGTCTGCTTGCGGAGCTGATACTGCGCCCGCACTTGACGAAGCTTTCAATCATGCTCAGTCCTTTCCAGCAATTATGAACCAATATCTGCAACAACCATGATTGAAACAATTGAAAAAATTAGGGTGCGCTACGGCGAAACCGACCAAATGGGCCACGCTTACTATGCAAACTATTTGTATTGGTTCGAGCAGGCTCGTGGGGCTTGGTGCCGAGACCGCGGATTTACTTACAAGAGCCTCGAAGAAGACGGCATTTTCTTACCAGTGGTCGAAGTTCATCTGCGATATAAAGGCGAAATCCTTTACGACGAGTTGATTCTCGTCAAGATTTGGATCGGTGAAGTCAGACGGGCATCAGTTCGATTTGATTATAAAATTCTAAAGGAAAACGATGCCAAGGTATTCACCGAAGGGTACACCTGGCATGTCGTAATGGGCACATCGCGGAGGGCCATTTCCATCCCAGAAAGCTTGCGCGATTTCTTTGAAAAAGACAATGCTTGCCATGAAACCGCAACTAATCCACTTTCTCAAGGTTAGAAACTAAGAATTTACTTAAAATTGCAACCACGACGATGTAACGCGCGTCACAACCGATATGAGTATTTATTCTCAACAAATCGTTTTGCCGAAAATGCGGTACCAGACCGATGAAGAAATCGTTTATAACGCGCTAATGGATTTACCTACATGCCACCGAGTTGAGCTAGATTGGGTTCACCACCTCGCGATAATTCACTATTGCGATCCGGATTCCTTGCCCGACATATACCGAGCACTCTCTAATGTGGGATTCCCGGCCTTGAGCCCTTCAGACGTCGTACATTAAATCAGCCCGCAATGATGAGGGGATGCTCCTCGCCCGGCGAAATAGTCCGATAAAAGCAAGATCGGTGACCGGTGTGGCATGCGCCTACTCCTAGTTGATCTACCCTGAGCCAGAGACAATCCTGATCACAATCAATTCTAATTTCAACTATTTTCTGAATTTGTCCGCTTGTCGATCCTTTGTGCCAAAGCTCTTTGCGGCTTCGGCTCCAATAAACTGCCTCGCCAAGTTGCAGGGTCTTGGTAAGAGATTCCGCGTTCATAAACGCAACCATTAACAGCTCCCCGCTAAGATAATCGCTAGTCACGGCTGGGATCAATCCATGCTCATCAAATTTGGGCATAAGGACACTTCCCGATTCTATCTCAACCTTAGTTCCTCGTTCGGCAAACACAAAAATAGGTTACCAGCGAACCCAATTATCAAGAAGGATTTTTGGGATCAGTCAAATGAAAGCCAATTTGGTCTTTAGTTTTTTCAATTCGCATTAAAAGAAATGGCTTTGTAATGTGCTGAGCCGCCATCATTCCTGAGCCAGGTCTCTTTATCGAATAATCGATCGTCAGCTTTCCTTCCTCCAATTTTCTAATCCCGTCCATTTGTATGGAAATCCCGGCGGTGGGCATGGCTCCGATATGAATTGCAACCAAGCTTTGCGTATTCCAATTAAAATCCGGAGGCAATGGTTGAAAAGCACCAAACGCGGTTTGGCAGTAATCGGCATATTCGCTGTAGTCTGTGATTACGAGGTTGAAAGACTGATCGTATGGGCACATCCAGCCGCCGTAAAGAACTTGCCAAGGCAGCGCATCGGCATCCGTGTAGTAATAACCTTCATTGGAGTTATCGCCCAAGTAAGTAATCCCCGGCAACGTGCAAAAATTCGATCCTTGTTGAAAGACTATTCGGCATCCTGGATTATCAACAACGTCAATCTCGTACGTACTTCCTACAGGAGCCATTTGGTTACTCGATTGGTTCTGATTTAGAATGACAACACGACCTGGAATTCCAGGGATTGATCTGCCCGGCAATCTTGAGGTCGTGCGCGACGTTGTTGGATTAACATATGAATTAGAAGCATTGGTAAGCCCGGTTCGAAGACTCCAAAATACGGTAGCTGTAGCCGCTGAAGTGCGCTCAATGGATTGAACTTGCACAGCGCTTCCAGATTGAGGCATCCCGACAACTGCAATCACAAATTGGTGACCCCATTGAATGTCCGCTGGCATTTTTGCGCTAGAGCCAAAATTCTTCGTCAAAAATGTTTCAAATTGTCCGGGAGTTGACATGATTTGAGTTGTTGGCGGAACGATTAAAGGAGTATTTCCGACCGCCAATGTTCGCCAAACAACCGGTGGACCAAAATTATTGCTAAATTGAGCCTGAGCCAGTACCGGCAGACAAGCTAGACCACACCCGAAAGAAATAAGAATTGACCGGTAAGCTTGCATCATATAAAGAATGACGCATTCAGAGCCGCAACGTTTCAATTTTTGAGTCTTGGCGACTCTTTGAAAATGCATCTTTCGGTATGATGGTCAAGTTCCATTTAAGAGACAAGCTACTAAGAGGCGAATAGGTGCCCAGACCTTAAACGTCTTGAATTATCAAATACGTATGGTTAAGTCAAAATGAGTAGCGTTTCCACATTTGATCACGTTCGACCATACGTGGTGCCCGCTCCTGCCAAACTAAATCCGCCGGCTCTGGGCCGGCTTGAGTTTGTGGAAGGCATGAGAGCCCTCTGCGCGCTTTATGTGGTGCTTGGTCATGTTGCAAATTTAGTTGATCCAAGTTTCGAAGTTGGTACCCAAAGCCACGAACCAAAATGGATGCAAGCTTTACTGGCTCCATTCCACTACGGACACTTAGCTGTAGTCGCGTTTATTGTCATTTCGGGATTTTGTCTTCGATGGGCGTCGGCGCAGCGAAACGATGCCGATGCTTCGAATTTTAAATCGTTTCTTTTGCGGCGGGTTAAGAGAATTTTGCCACCTTACTATGCCTGTCTGATCATGTCGGTTGCCATCGCAATCTGGATCACCCCCATTCCTCACGCTGCCCCATTTTCAATTTATCTACCTGTGACCCTCCCCAATTTAGCCGCTCATTTGTTCCTAGTCCAAAACCTCAGCCCGGCTTGGATGTACAAGATAAATGGAGTTCTGTGGAGCATAGCGATTGAATTCCAAATTTACTTTCTATTTCGTTACCTTGCGGTTGGTTTGAAAAAACTAGGAACGGTTTTTACCCTTGGATCAACTCTTGTTTTCGCATTCTTCGTGGTAACTTACTTCCCCAACGGAGTAAAGCTATATCCATGGTTCCTGAGCTTTTTCCTACTGGGAATGATTGCTGCCGATATCGCACGATTAAGAAAAGGGCGAATTCACACATTTTCGCTTCTGGCGTACGCATCAGCCGCTTTGGTCATTCTAGGATTTGCTGAGAATTGGGGACCAATTGCGATTGAAACCTTCGTCGCATGTTTTAGCGCATCGATGCTTGCGTTAGGAGCCCGTCGGGGCAGAAAATCGGTGCTGGTGCGAACACTTGCTTGGAGACCATTGGCGATTATTGGGACTTTCTCATTCAGTCTCTACCTAATTCACGATCCGCTCTTGCAAACGTTGTCGATATATCATCCCCAATGGGTTCAGAATTCCACCCAAAACCTTATGTATTTGGTATTCATCGGAGTTCCAGCTGCGATCTTCTTCAGTTTCTTATTTGCGTTAGTTTTTGAAGGTAAATATGTTCGTAAAGCCTTAGCCGCCGCAACCAAGAGCCGCAAACAAATTGTCCAGCCCAATTAGTCGGGCGTTAACGATTTAATCCCTCTGATTCCTTTTGCGATTGCCGTTTCCAGGGCTCGCAAGAAATTTCTTTAACTGGTTATCGCCTTAAGAGGTAAAGTCTAGGTACGAATATGAACACTTTCGGGTCAAAATCGGAGTTCAAAGTCAACGGTCAAAATTACGAAATTTTCCGATTAAAGAGTCTCGAAAGCCAAGGCTTTAACATTTCGAGATTGCCTTATTCCCTTCGAATTCTGCTTGAAAATTTGCTTCGAACCGAAGATGGCAAAACCGTAACGGCTGAACATATCAAAGCATTTGCCAACTACGATCCGAAAGCTGCGCCGAGCATCGAAATCGCGTTTTCTCCAGCGCGGGTATTGCTTCAAGATTTCACTGGAGTGCCCTGCGTTGTCGATTTAGCGGCTATGCGTGAAGCCATGAAAACCCTTGGCGGCGATCCTAAGAAGATCAATCCCCTCCAACCGGTTGAACTCGTTATTGACCATTCGGTGCAGGTCGATGTCTACGGGAACGACGCCGCGTTGCTCATCAATCGAGACCTTGAGTTTGAGCGGAATCAAGAAAGATACGAATTTCTAAAATGGGGACAAAATGCGCTTGACAATTTCAAAGTTGTCCCGCCAAACACGGGGATTTGTCACCAAGTGAATCTGGAATATCTATCCCGCGTTACATTCGTCAAAACTTTGCCGGATGGCACCAAGCAAGCGTGCCCCGATACTTTGGTGGGCACGGACAGCCACACAACAATGGTAAACGGTTTAGGAGTTTTAGGATGGGGGGTCGGCGGAATTGAAGCAGAAGCAGCCATGCTCGGTCAGCCTGTTTCCATGCTAATCCCTCAAGTAGTCGGATTTCGATTAAAGGGCAAACTGCCGGAAGGATCAACCGCAACTGATCTTGTTTTGACCGTCACCCAAATGCTGCGCAAGCTCGGGGTGGTTAACAAATTTGTTGAATTTTTTGGCTCCGGTCTTGCTAATTTATCTCTGGCGGATCGCGCCACCATCGGCAATATGTCTCCCGAATTCGGAGCCACCTGCGCGATTTTCCCGGTAGACAATGTCACTTTGAGCTACCTCGCCCTCACGAACAGGGACCAAGCCTTAACCGAGGCTTATTTCAAAGGGCAGGGGTTATTTCATCAACCCGACGGCCAAGATGCCGAGTATTCAGATGTTTTGGAACTTGACCTGCATTCAGTCGAACCAAGTGTTGCCGGGCCGAAACGTCCCCAAGACCGGCTAAGACTTTCAGACGTGGCGAGTAATTTCAACGAGACATTTGCCTCTCAGATTTCGACCCCGATTCCTTCGGCTCCCACTTCAACGGGAGGAATTGCCCTTGCCCAGAATGTAAGTCGAGCCGAAACGGAAGCAAACGCGGCTGTCAAGGAAGTTCATAATGGTGCGGTGGTAGTGGCGGCGATCACCAGTTGCACCAATACCAGCAACCCAAGCGTGATGACCGCAGCTGGACTTCTCGCTAAAAAAGCAGTAGATCGGGGCCTTAGACCAAAACCCTGGGTCAAAACATCGCTTGCTCCCGGAAGCAGAGTTGCCAGCGACATATTGGTTAAAGCGGGTCTCATGACTTACCTCGATCAACTTAATTTCAATGTAGTGGGATATGGTTGCACCACTTGCATCGGCAACAGCGGTCCGCTGCCGGAAGCGATTTCGAACGCGGTAAATGAAAAGGGATTGGTAGTTTGCAGCGTTCTGAGCGGCAATCGGAATTTTGAAGGCCGCATCAATCAAGATGTCAAAGCAAATTATTTGATGTCTCCGCCGCTGGTCGTAGCTTATGCGCTAGCAGGCACAATTGATATCGATTTGCATACCGATCCACTAGGGCAAGACCATCTCGGCAAAGATGTTTACCTTCGCGATATTTGGCCAACTCAGAAAGAAGTGGAAGACGCAAATCGCGTAGCTGTAAAAGCCGAACTTTACAAAGAAAATTATAAGAATGTATTCCAAGGCGATGAAAAGTGGCGCGAAATAGATGCTCCTCAAAACGAGCTTTTTGAATGGTCGAATTACTCGACTTACGTGCGTTGTCCGCCTTATTTTGATGGGATGTCGGCAACCGCTCCCGTTTCTGTTCTGGAACTGGTTGGAATGCGCGTTCTGGCAAAACTAGGCGATAGCATAACGACTGATCACATTTCACCAGCAGGAGCAATCAAGGTTAATTCTGCGGCTGGAGCATATCTACTCGAGAACGGAATTGAAGCCAAAATGTTTAATTCTTACGGTAGTCGACGGGGCAATCATGAAGTGATGATGCGGGGGACTTTTGGGAATATTCGCCTTCGAAATCAGTTGGTGCCAGGAGTTGAAGGAGCATTTACTCGCAATTTCCTTAACGGTGAAGTTTCTTCGATTTACGACGCCGCTGAGCAGTATAAAAGCAAGGGGATACCATTACTTATAGTCGCGGGAAAAGAATATGGAAGCGGGTCTTCGAGAGATTGGGCCGCAAAGGGTCCGATGATGCTTGGAGTTAAAGCGGTACTCGCCGAGAGCCTTGAGAGAATTCATCGGTCTAATTTAATCGGCATGGGCATTGTGCCGCTTGAGTTCACTCAGGATGAAAACGCGGAAAATTTAGGCATCGATGGAACTGAAACATTTGACCTTGTTGGCTTGCAGAAGGGAATTTCTTCTGGATTTAAGGATGGAAAGCTGCTGGATATGGTTGCAGCTAAAAGTGATGGATCTCAGTTTAGATTCAAAGTTAAAGTGCGCATTGATACGCCTCAAGAGCAGCAATATTATCTACACGGCGGAATCCTTCAATACGTCCTGCGCTCTCTTCTAAGTGACTAATCGTAACCGTCGGTTAGTGATTGGGTAGAGCATTGCCTACTCTCTTAGACAGTCCGAGAAAATGCGCAAATTGTGCTCCTTTGCAGGGCGCCGCAGGACCAAGTTCCCCTCAGCGAGGAGTGCCCAAAAGGCGGGGTGGTTTCCGAAATCGCTAACCAAATTGGGCTGCCGAGGAGGTCGCGCCGCTCAAGACGTTTCCAAAATTCCAGTCTGTCAGAGGGGTGGCGGGTTTGAGCCTGACGGGCTATTTTTTGTATGAATCTACGACCGCTCGTATTTACTTCAATTGTAGTAGATTGCATTCATGATCCGGCTGTGCCATTCGTAGCAATACATTTATATCGACGAGAACGCTCATATAGCCGCGCGTGCCGTACAAATTTTCGCGGCTAATCACATCGTCAGACAGAGGTGGTGTATGCGGAAATCGCTTCGCGCCTTCGAGCCAAGCAGCCGCTTTTTCAGTTGGGCTCAACTGTTTACGTTTCCGCGCTGCATTTAGCTTCTCGCTAAGGATGATTTCCACGAGTTGTGGCACCTTAAACCTTGAGCGTGAGCCTGAACCACTAGATTCGCTTCGATTTCGGCTGTCACATTAATGGTTATTGTCATTTATTGTTTTTACTCGCACTTATTTTAACATATCGGAATATTTTTAATCTACGACAAATCCAACGTTCGGCATAATACTTGTCCGATTCCCAAGGGGCTCGCAACGGCCGAGTCGCTTCAGACGCAACCGGACCATCGCTGCGATCTCGATGTACATTTGGATCCGAGCTTTGCTGCCTTTCATAAGCCCCATTTTCATCTCTTTATGATAATTAGCAGGTCCCCTTATGACCACTCTCAACACTCAAGCCTTTCGTCGCTTCACGTATTGCAGGCTATGCACATTCACCTGTCAAATTTGCTACTTTTTAACAAATTTTCTACAAAATCAACAAAGCAAGAATTTTAAGTAGTATAATTCATCCATAATTACACATTCAAGTGCATTTAAATTTCGGAGAAATAAAATGAAAAAAATAATATTCTCAATCGCCGCGATCGCAGTGGTTATCGCTCCTGTGTTTGCAGATGACCTTTGGAATCAGCAAACCCTGACTTCTAATGGAGATTTTGGTTACGGCAATGCCGTCGAGGGCGACCTGACGACCCAAACGTTTTATGGCGTTTCGGAAGTTAATAACAATTCCGCGTGGACCATTAACTCGATCTCGCTCATCGCTGAGTCATCTTCAAATCTCAGCTCGATCTTAGTCAACACAGCTGTGCTGAATGTTTTCGATGATGGAGCCACCGATCCTCCGGGAGGCGGAACTGGGGACGACCCAACAACGGGAACGACCGTAAATGTAACCGCAACTCTCGATAATGGACTTGGGACAAATCCGTACGGCGGCGGTTACTTCATAATTACTGCAAGTGGTTTAAATATAAACCTTACTTCCGGAAGTCATTGGATTGGATTGACTCCAAATTCAACCATCGCTCAAAACGGATATCTATACGTGGCATACAATAATTCGAATCTTGCCGGTGCGACTTTTGGAGATGCATTTCGAAATCCATACGCATTGAGCGGCGACTGGGTCGACGTGTCTACTGCTATTTATAACAGGCCAGATCTCGTTTATGGGGCAATGGATATCCAGGGAACTGTTCAGTCGGTGCCCTCCCCTTCAGCTATGGCCTTCCTCGCTCTTGGTGTCGGCGCCTTGCTACTGAATCGACATAACTAGTTTGGGCATTGTACATTGCCTAAAGAAAAACCCAGAGGTAGATCCGCTGGGTTTTTTATTGTTTGACAAGGCTTTTGCATTTTCCGTGCAAAGTAGCACTCCAAGCGTCTAAAATTTATCCGATTTCCAAGGGGTTCGCAGAGGGCGAGTTCGCTTCCGACGCACCCGAACCATCGCAGCGGCAATCTCGCTGTACATCTGAATCCGAGCTTTGCTGCCCTTTATATAGCCCATTTTCATCTCTTTATGATAATTGGCAACTCCTCTCAAGACCACTCTCAACACTCGAGCCTTTCGTCGCTTCACGTATTGATTTATGGCCACTTCAACTCCCATCCGCACCTCGTGGATGTGAGGAATTGCAAGAAAAAGCTCTCGCCTCATCGCTCTTTGACCAGAAAGATGAGGCACAACCTTTTGAGCGGTGTCGCTCCAAAACTTTCCTCCTCGAAAAATTCCGACGCTCATGTCGCAATATCCAGCAAGCAGCGGGCGAAATATTGAGTCAACATGCTCGGCCCGTAAACCCACCAAATCCGCATCTACAAACGCCACGTAAGCCGCTTCGGTTGCCTTAACTCCGGCAAGCATGGCTGCGCCTTTCCCTTGATTTTTTAGAAGTTTGATCACTCGGACCTGGGGAAATCTAGCCGCGACTTCTGCCGTATTATCCACGCTGCCGTCGCTAACAACGATCACCTCGTCGGCTAGTTTGCACACTGAGACAGCTCTAAGAACACTCGCTATTCGACCACCCTCGTTGTATGCCGGGATGATGACTGCGGTTTTTGTCGAACGCGTGGCTTCAGGCATAAAGTTAATTTACTATTCGACGCGAATAATTTAAGGCGTGCGGTCAATGGTTTGCAAAGCCGGAACGGATACTTCATTAGTATAAGCCCAACTCTCGATTTTAGAACGGGCTTGGCGCTCTATCCGTCGCCTAAAATCATGCAATCCTAGCCCCACAGATTCAAATCTTCCTGGCTGAGGTTGATAAATAGAACTTAATTCATGAAGATAATTGGGCTTCCAGCGGTATTTATAGGGCTCCAATCCTCTCAAAAAATCAAATCGATATCCACCTTCTTCAATTGTTTGGCGTATCGCTTCCCCAATCAGGATCGAACCCGGCGAAATTGTTTCCCCTTGCACGTTCATACCCGCTTGGTAGTAAAAAGTCGTACTGGAATCGCAAAAACCATAGAACGCACCAATTGGATTTCCATTCTTTTTCAAAATAATAATCTTAATTGACCCTTGACTTGCCGCTTTCGTAGCCCAGGTTAGGTGAAATTCGCGTGACTTCCATAGGAACGAGCCGGGTAGCTTCTTCGAATGCCATCGTTGCCAATGAAGCTCGAAAAGCACTTCCATCCCTTTAGCTATATTTTCACTTTCAACCGTCTCCAAGTTGTAATCGTTCCCTCTGAAACTTCTCTTGCTCAAACGGCCTAGGTCGTATCGCAAACTTTTACTCAATCGATTTCGATATAAATCGAAGGTCGTGGGAAGTTCGCATACGAGAACTTTGTGACCAACCGAAGAATTCGAAATTGATTCGTTTGGACCTCCGATGAAGTCGGCTCGCAATCGAGTCAAATCAACCGCGCACTTTTTATGGTCAGCAAACTCAAAGATGCTGCTCACCATTTGATTATAAACCGATGAGTTTATATCCTGGAGTAACGGATGAAGGTAATCGCTTGAACCAAATCCAACCGGACGAAGAACCCTCCCGGGCGAACGGGTCATTACTAAATTCCACAGCCCGACTAGGTCCTTGCCGATTCGAGCTTCAACTCTAAAAGGTTGTCTCTTGGGGAAATATACTTCTAACCATGATTCGCCCCATTGTCTGCTCTGAAATGGAGTCGAGTTTGAAGCTCTTTGGTAAAGATCGTACCATTCACAAGCATCAGAATTTGATTCGTGATTGTAGCGCTTAATCTGGATCGTTGCATCGCAATTAGCCACGTGCGCCAGCCGGACTAACCGCTTTTTTCTGAAATTCCGCGATAGATTCAGTCACGAACTGCACCTTATCGTCGCTTAGGTGGGGATGAACCGGCAAATTAAGGATTTCCCTTGACCCCTGATCGGAATTTGATAATCCGGTTGGTCCAATGAGGCAATTAAGATAGGGCGAATGATGATGGATCGGCACCGGGTAGTAAATCATTGTGTCGATGCCTTTTGAAGCTAGAAAAGATCTCAGTTCATCTCGCTGGGGGCTACGGATGCTAAATTGATGCCACGTGTGATTGTTTCCAGCCGAGATTTTAGGCAATTGCAGACCTATACCGCTCAGGGCTTGCAAATAATGATTTGCATGGCGGCCACGGCGGCGATTCCATTCATCCAACCTGCTCAATTTGACCCGGAGGTATGCGGCTTGAACCTCGTCTAACCGGCTCGTAAACCCTAATTGATCGTAATAATATCGCTCGCGACCCATGCCGTGCACTCGCAAAGATCTGCATGATAAAGCGATTTCATCATTATTGGTAATAATCATTCCGCCATCGCCAGCTGCTCCAAGATTTTTGGTCACATAAAAGCTAAGTGCGGCTCCAATTCCATAATTCCCAGTTGCAATTCCGTCGTGAGTGCATCCGATTGCTTGAGCCGCATCTTCTAAAATGAGCAGGCTACGATCCTTTGCAATCTTGGTGATCGCTTCCACGTCGGCTAGTTGACCAAACAGATGGACCGGCAAAATAGCTTTAGTTCGAGGTGTAATTGCAGCCTCTATTGAAGCTGGATCAAGGCAAAAAGTTTCCAGATTGATATCCGCAAAAACTGCGTGTGCGCCGGTCTGCAAAATCGTCTCAACACTGGCGACAAACGTAAAAGACGGAGTTATGACTTCATCGCCTGGTCCGATTCCGGCTGCATCAAGAAGGATTCGTAGCGCATCCGTTCCCGAATTAACCGCAATGCCATGCTTTACGCCATGAAGGTCAGCAATCTCCTGCTCGAAAGTAGGGCACTCTTTCCCCCCAGATATGGTGTAAACCCCACTGGCCATCACTTGCAGAACGGCTGAGTCTATTTCATCGTGTAATTCGTCGTATTGGGCTTTGATATCGTAAAAGGAAACTTTCAAGTCTTGTTAATTTTACGATGTTTCCGGTCAAACGGGTAAGTTAGGAAGCGATTATGGAAGTCCCGATCATCTTAGCGAGTGCTTCGCCAAGGCGAATTGAACTTCTGCAGCTTATCGTTCCCATTTTTGATGTATTTCCCGCTAATGTTGACGAAAGCATTGAGATTGGTCTAACTCAAGTTCAAGTAGCTGAGTATCTCGCAGCAAAAAAAGCAAGATTTGTCGCTGAAAAATTCCCTGAATCGCTCATAATCGGAGCGGACACAATTGTGTGCCCAGGGAAAACCGCCAAGAGCAAATCTATTTTGGGAAAGCCAACCGATTATAACCATGCAGTGAAAATGCTTAAACTCCTCAGTGGAAATACTCATCGCGTGATTACTGGCGTGTGCCTAGCCAGGCTTGAGAAAATTCTAACTTTTCACGAGACCACATTTGTGACTTTTCGTGAAATATCCGATGCGGAAATAGCGGATTACGTTAATTCGGGCGAGCCATTTGATAAGGCTGGTGGATACGGAATTCAGGGCGGAGCTTCAAAATTTGCCTCGAAAATCGATGGTGATATCACCAACGTTGTGGGTTTGCCGGTGGCTCGTTTTAGATCAGAAATGAAAGCGTTCTGCCAACTGGCTTAACTCACGGTTAAACTTAAAACTAGATGTCTTATTTTCCCGAAGTGCCAGGGTCGATTCCATTTGAAGGGCCTAAATCAAAAAATCCGCTTGCTTTCAAATATTACAACGCATCGGAGAAGGTGGGGGGTAAATCTATGGAGGACCATCTTCGCTTTTCGGTGTGCTTTTGGCATACATTCAAGGCAACCGGAGCAGATCCGTTTGGCGTCGCTACCTTGCAACGTCCATGGGATTCGGCTTCGGACCCGATACAAAAAGCAAAAGATACGTTGGACGCCGCTTTTGAATTTTTTCAGAAGCTAGGGGTTAAATTCTGGACATTTCATGATCGCGACATCTCCCCAGAGGGCGCAACTTACGATGAATCGCGGCAAAATTTGTCAGACCTAGCCAATTACGCCAAGGCTCACATGGATCGCACCGGCGTTCAGCTCTTATGGGGAACGGCTAATTTGTTCAGCCATCCGCGTTATCAATCTGGCGCAGCAACTAACCCAAATCCAGACGTATTCGCGTGGGCAGCGGCACAGGTCAAAAACGCCCTTGAAATTACTCACCGATTAAATGGCGCGGGATACACATTTTGGGGCGGTCGCGAAGGGTTTGACACCCTGCTCAACACTCGAATGAAGCAAGAACGTGCGCAACTCGCCGAACTCTTACGAATGGCGGTAAATCACGGCCAAAAAATAGGATTTAAGGGCAATTTTTATATTGAACCTAAGCCAAAAGAGCCAACCACCCATCAATACGATTCCGACGTCGCGTCCTGCCTAAATTTCCTGCGTGAATTTGATTTACTCAAGGATTTCAAACTCAACCTTGAAACAAATCATGCGACCCTTGCCGGTCATTCCATGCTCCATGAAATGCAACTCGCAAGAACCGCCGACGCCCTTGGATCGCTTGACGCCAACACCGGCGACGAGCTTATAGGATGGGATACGGATCAATTTCCGACCAGCATTTACTTGACTACTCAGATGATGCTCGAAGTACTTGATATGGGCGGCATTAGCCCCGGCGGATTGAATTTTGATGCAAAAGTGAGGCGGCAATCGCATGAGCCAATTGATCTTTTTTATGCTCACATTGGAGGCATTGATACCTTTGCCCGGGGCCTAAAAATCGCCTATAAAATTCAACAAGATGGCAGACTTGCGGAATTTGTTCGAGATCGGTACAAAGGCTGGATTCTTCCGTTCGGGGAAAAAATACTAACAGGTCAGCGGACTATGGAAGATTGTGAAGACCACGTTCGCAGACATGGCGAACCAACTCTTGCTTCCGGGCGTCAAGAATTCTTGGAGAATTTGATCAATGAGTTCCTCTGATCCGAAAATCCTTGAACTGGTGGTGGTAAGGCATGGTCAATCGATTCGAAATTATGCTTCAAAGCTGGCTCATGAAGGCAATTTCAGCTTGCTTGAACAACAACTGGCTCAAGATGACTACGAACCTGCTTGGAGTTTAACCGAAACTGGAATCATTCAGGCCAACAAAACCGGCGATTGGATTCGCAAGGAATTCGCATCTGAACCTGATTTGATCCTCGCGTCTCCTTACAGAAGGACTTTGCAAACCGCAAAAGCACTTGGGCTAAAGCGCTATTTTTCTCAAGATTGGAGGTTAAGAGAGCGGCGATGGGGAGATTACGATGGGGCCACTCCGCCCTATACGGCCAAGCTGTATTTGGATGATTTGGCTCATGCGGGAGAGCGGGATTGGAAAACGGGATTTCCGGGCGGCGAAAGCGTGCTTGATTTAATCCCTCAGGTCCAAAGATTTACGGTTGAAAAGCTCCGCCACATGGAGGGCAAAACGATCGTTTTAGTAACTCATGGTGGCGCGATGAAGGCCCTTCAAAATGTTCTGGAAGGAACCATTGCCGATCCTCACCAAACTTCCGTTCCGAATGCCAGCGTCCTCCATTTTAAAATCAAAAAAATCCGTGAAGACGGCATGGCAACCGGCGATTATGAGTTGATTTGTCCTTGGAAACCAGAGGACGGAAACGAAACCTGGCAACACTTTGGCTAAGTCGGTTGATTTTATAAACTGAGCCTCTATTGCGATCTAACTCAAAAAGTATGAAAAGAGTCCGATCACAACAACCACCGCTAAGAAAAATCCAAAACAAATAGGAATGGAGTAGCGCCTGCGGAAAAATCCAGAGAAAAGTCTTACGTCGCGGTTCCATTCCTCGGATTCCAAATTACCGCCATGCATTTGAACCGCCTGTCCGCTCAACCTTGCGTGCCCACGTCCGCCTATAGTTCGGCTGCTCATCTGTCGCATTCGGATTCTTCTGCCCATGTGACCCGATCCGATTCTCCAGCCTGCTCGTCTCCGCTTATAACCCTCGAAAATGCTAGTCAAAATTAGAGGTGTAAGGGTAGTAATTAGCATATCTACTGACTTGTCCGAAAAGTATATGATGGCAGCAAAGATAAGTACTGCGATACAAGTTAAAATTCCCAGTAAAAAAATCCTTCGAAATTGGAAAAGTCGCGTCCGCAGGGACACCCCTTGTTGCAAATGAGAAATGTCATTTTGCCATCTCAATGGTCTGTTAACTTGTAAAAAATTTGGGTGCCCCAGTTGCATTTGCTCTAGGTCGATTTGACGATTGCCGTCAGAATCCCTGATTGACCATGCCTGTGATTTGGCGGCTTCATTCTCCGACCGCTTCCACCACTTTCCAAATCGTTGCAACCAAGGGCCATGTTTCCCAGCTAAAATATCGCACCAAGGTCCTGCCAAAGCAACACCTTTTTTAAAATACCAACTTTGTCGATTCCCACGATACCGACAATCAGTCGACCTGCGGGAAGAAACCCATGGCGGCGAGCCATTTTCATGCTCGCAAAGCCTCGCCTCAAGCTCGGCAATTCGCTTTTCCAAACGCATTCTTTCAAGCTCGCTCGCTACGAGGGCGTCGGAAACGCCCGTGACCTCGCTTATATCTTGAGGGCCTGATCCATCGGAGCTAAATGAAGCGTCAGTCAGACGTGCAAACAGATCCTTCGTTTCATCTTGAGAAACTGTTGAGATCGAATTTGTTTGGTTCATTTCTTCACTTTTGAAGTGCGGCATTTTATGTTAGATAAGACAAATCCAAGCCCAAAATTGATCTTTTGGCTTGATTCCGTTCCAAAATTCATTATCTAACTAATCAAAAATGATCGCAACGATGCCAAGCATAGTCCCTGCAAAAACAAGTAGTCCGAAACAAATAAAAATCCCAAAAATAAAGGACTTAAGAACTTGGAGTATATGGTAAAAAGATGATCTTGGATAGCTGCCCGCTTGCACTTGAGGTCCTTCGCTGTGCCAACGTGCCCACCGCCTTCGCCAACGCGCTTGCCTGCGACCGATTCGACCACCTAAAAGACCTCCCGACATGCGACCTATAATAGCGTCCGCAAATAATTGGAACCGCCAGCTTCGACTATCTTGGCTAGCCCAGTTATTAGCTTGATATCCATTATTTGCATAATTAACCCCCGGCGAAGAAACCCACGGAGGCGGTTCATTTGCGCGCTCAGAAAGTTTTGCTTCGAGCTCGGCAATTCGCTTTTCGAGGCGCATCTTTTCAAGTTCAGTGGCTACTTGTGCCTCAGAAACGCCGGTGACCTCGCTGACATCTCGAACACTTGAACCATTCGTGCTAAATGACGCCTCCGTGAGCCGCTCAATTAAGTCCTTCATCTCTGCTTGTGAAATACTTGAGGTTGAATTTGTCTGATTCATTTCTTCACTTTTAGAGTACGGATTTTTAGCGTTGAACTAGATGGATTCCTGCCCAAAAAGCATAAATTATTAAAGCCGCGCCGAGGCACCCGACTAAAACCGTTACGGCTGGCCCTGGATTACTGATGAATTCCAGTATCAGCTTGAAATTATTGTGCTCAATTTCATGATAGCTTCTCGATTGAATCGAGGAGACCATAGAAAGGTGCTGTTCCAGGTTCGAAACTCTCTTTTCAAGCCGCATTCGCTCCAGTTCAAAGGCCAATTGGCTAGCTGGATATCCAGTTGCTTCTGCTACTTCGGCGACCGACGGTCGCTCATCGGTGGGGTGAACCGGCATTTCAATTGTGCCCATTCGGCTCAGAAGTTCTTGAGTTTCCGCTTGTTCAAGTTTTTCAGAAATCATCGCTTATCACACATTATAGTGGAAAACTCTTTCTAATTGGACTTATCTTGATGTCTGATGATAAAATTTCAATAAATTCCCACAAATTGGATAACATATCGACCCAAAATGCAAAGTCAAAAAAATCCATTAGCTAAGCACTTACTTCGCCGTTACCCTACGACTTCCAATTCCTTCGACGGCTCCGCGTTCAAACTAACCGCTCCTGATTCCTCGCATACAAAAATGTTCTCAATTCTCACCCCTAGTTCATCCGGACAGTAAATCCCCGGCTCAATGCTAAAGCAGTCGCCTACTTGGAAACATTCCCTTCCGCCAGGAATCAAATAAGGCATTTCATGACCTTGCAACCCAATTCCATGACCTAGCCGATGCATAAATAAATCGCCGAATCCTTCTTCGTCTATAACCGCTCTTGCGGCAAGATCGGCTGCTCCTACGGATGCTCCCGGTTTTACCGCTAGTCGCCCTTCATGGTGAGCCATAAACACTATGTTATAGATACGATCATCAAATGTGGTTTTGTGCTGAATTGCCACCGTGCGGGTGATGTCACTTCGATATCCATCGATGCTGCACCCAAAATCAAGCACCAGGATGTCGCCAGGCTTGATCTTGGTGGCATCTGACGCGTGATGGGGCTCGGCACCATTAGGCCCGGTGGCTACAATTCCGAAATCTGGATGACCTCCGCGAGCCTCCATTTCTTTGAACAACAGTGCCTCAACTTCTAGTTCGGTCATGCCTGCTTTTATCATCGGCTTAATCGCTTCGTAAGTATCGTCAGCAATTTTAGCGGCTTGCCTCATCATGTCAAGCTCACTTTGCGTTTTTGTCCGCCTTAACCCGTTTAATAATGGTCCACCGTTTTTGAAAATGGCATTGGGCAGAGCCGATTGCATCTCAAGGAGCATCAGGGCTGGCATGTCCTCGTCAACCGCAATTGTGGCTTCTTTCAGGTTCCATCGATTAGCCAATTCCAGGAAAATCAGTAGTGGATTTTCGCCATCTCGCCAGCTTTTAATGTTCTTTAATCCGCAACGTTTTGCCTGAGTTGCGCTTAAAGCCGCGCAAATAAATTCAACCTCGCTATTTCGATTGACCCCCAGGGTCATAAATCTGTGACCCACATGTTCTTTGAGACCGGCTAGGTAGAGCAAACTTGTTTCAGACCAAGCGAAAAAGGCTTCAATTTCGGCGTCGCTAAGGGCATTGGAGAGCTTTTGAAGGTTAGTGTTCATCGATTATAAATACTGTACTTGAACTTTAACATGACTGGCGTGCTACTCTGCCAATACTTTATACTTAGAAAACGATGAATGGATTAGGCGGCTTCCCCGGTTTCTACGACGCCCCTTTTTACAACCTGGTCAATGAGCTATATTGCGCAGACAAACCGATTGAAGCTCTTGCAGAAGCAAAAAAAATTGGAGTGACGGAAACTAACGCCATTTACGCAGAAGCTGAAACTAGGCTGTTGGGCACAACTTGGGAAATTTTCCCTTGGCTCAAGTTGGAAGCCATTGAATCGGAAGTCGGCGACAGATTAGAGCAGCTTCAAGCAAGAATAAAATCAGTTTGCGAATCTATTAGCAAGCGATTTGGATCTAATAACTCTAAACCAACCCTTATTTCAATCCTGCCTGCCGATGTCGAAGATAATTGGATGACCGCCCGATGGGGCTACTACCTTCAGCGAGAGCCATGCCATAAAATCTGCATCCCTTACCATCTGCTTTCAAATCCAGACCAGTTTTCAATTACGCTCAGCCACGAATTTATGCACGACGTTACAACCAGCTTAATCGATGAGGGACCGCCTCATAGAAGCATTTATGTTGGCATTAGGCCCAATGGCGTCATGACTTCAACCTCCCTTAAAAAAGCACCTCACTGGCTTCAAGAAGCTCTCTCAACTTATGTTGAAGGTCGAACAAGCAATCAAGCTCGCGCTTTGTTCAAAAGTGGAAAATTGCAATGGAAGGAACCCATGCAACTGGAAGGAGTATTCAATGAAGATAGTCGACGACCTGAACTCCAAGAAGCAATTTCTGCTGCTTATAGCCAGGCGAATTTATTGGGATTATATCTGGCCACCCTCGGCACAGATTTAAAAATCGCCGCTTTTCTTCGCTTAATTGGAAGTGAATCGGTTTTATTGAATTTAGAATCCGAGATATTCGCAAAAGACAGGGTCGATATTCCCATGCGCAAAACGTATGGCTTCACCGAAAAAGAATTTTGTGCCGATGCCTTGAAATGGGTTCAAACCAGACCAGCTAATTCGAAGCCTTCTAGCTAACCGATTCGGCTTTTGATTTGAATGCCGCATTCATAGATTGCAAATTCTTAACCACAATCGCATGGATCACTTTTCGGATTAATGGTCCGAGGGTCGGCACGTTATATTCATAATCCAGATCAGTTCGAAGGCGACATCCATTATTTTCACTGGTGAAAGTCCATTTGCCCTCAAATCGATCGTAATCGCCTTTCACTTGGCTGAATTTGCACGTGAAGTCATCGTCGTTCCAAATATCTTCCTGACGCCATTTAATTTTAATGCCAAAGTTTGGGACCAATCCCACCCAATCACTGACCACCCGATTCCCGTCCTCCTCGATCCGAGTAACCGACTTTACGTCTTTCATGTATTCCGGAAAGGAAGGGGAATCTTTGCAGATCGCGTAAACTCTTTCTAACGGAGCGTTGATCCAAACGGATGTTTCCACTATTGGCATAGAACTTTCAACCTCAAAAAGTTAACCCTAATTCATCGAATTAGCTCTGAAATCAATTCGATTTTTCTCATGCGCTCTTTATGTCTTTTATCAGAACGATCAATCTCAATCGTTGAATCGGATCTGCCTGATCTCCTGCCTGGCGATCTGCTTTTGGAGGTTAAATCGGCTACAACTTGCGGAACTGATCTAAAAGCTTTTCAAAGAGGCCATCCTCAAATTCCGATGCCAGGTCCATTTGGTCATGAATACAGCGGAACTGTAATTGCAACTGGAAATGACGCAAAATTTCAAATTGGGGATGACGTCATGGGCGTTCATACCGCGCCATGTCAGCATTGCAGGTGGTGTCTTCGCGACCAAGAAAACTTATGCGAAACCATCATGGCGACCAAGGTTCTAGGTTCATTTGGAAGCCATTTGCGGATACCGAAACGAATAAGTGATCTCAATGTTTTTCTAAAACCGGCGCAACTTAGCTTTGATGAAGCTTGTCTGCTTGAGCCCTTATCGTGCGTGGCTCAGGGGATTCTCAATGCTAAATGGCGGCCTGACGACGAAATCCTCATTATCGGACCCGGTGCAATTGGGTTGATGTTTGGAGTTGCTTTGAGATCAATCGGCACTAAGAATGTAACGCTGGTCGGAAGAAATCCTAAAAGGTTGAAGGTCGCAAATCACCTTGATATTCCATCAAAATTAATTCAAGATTTAGATGACAAGGCAAAGTTTGATGTTGTAGTTGAATGCACGGGAAACAAGCAGATTTGGGAATCTAGCATTGAAAGAACTCAGCGCGGCGGAGTTTTGATGCTATTTGGCGGATTGCCTTCAAATACAAAAGTTGAATTTAACTCAAGCCGGATGCATTACGAGCAGATCACCATTCTAAGTCCATTTCACTTCGGCACTAAAGCAGTTAAGCAAGCTCACGATTGGTTATTGCTCCCTGATTTTGACCTCAAGCCGCTCCTTAGTGGTCAGCGCACCCTCGATCAAGCGATTGCCACGTTTCAAGATTTAGAAGCTGGAAACGGAGTGAAATACGTTTTCAAACCATGAAGATAGCCAAATATATCGAACCTGGTGAAGTTGAAATTGTCGATGGTCCAGTTCCAGTTTGCCCAAAAGGAGGCTTGTTAATCAAGACCGAAGCAAGTGGGCTTTGTCCAGGCGAGCTCATGGATTGGTACATGGAGAAAAAAATATCTCATGTGCTTGGGCATGAAGTCTGCGGAAAGGTAATTGAATCAAATTATCCGAGGTTTCCCGTCGGTTCAAGGGTTGTGCCTCACCATCATGCCCCTTGCATGAATTGTGAGTTTTGCAAGACTGGCAGATATGTCCACTGCCGCGATTGGAAATTGACCAAATTTGAGCCGGGAGGAATGTGCGCATTTTTTGCTTTGTATCCTCAAAATCTAAGCGATTGCCATCTCGCAAATGATCTCCAACCCGAAGATGCTGCATTAGCAGAGCCAACCGCTTGCGTCATCAAATCGATCACCCTTGCAAATCAAACTTTCGGCAGTACGGCTGTGATTGGGCTGGGCGCAATGGGTTTGATTATGCTTTTGGCAAATAAATTTCCGTCAATCGGCTACGATTTGAACTTACGGCGAATTGATTACGCGCGATCGCTGGGAATAAATTGCGAGGAAGTATCAGGGGCGACGCCTGCTGATGTGGTTTATGTCTGCCCGGGCACTCAAGCCGCCCTTGATTTAGCAATTTCAATTGTGAATCCTGGCGGAAAGATCATACTATTTGCTCCATTTCATCCATCAGTTCAGGTTCAAATTCCATTCAATCAGCTTTATTTTGACGATATTCAACTCATTCCGAGTTATTCATGTGGACCGCCAGACATGGTTGAGGCGTTAAGTCTTTTGAGGAGCGGCACAATTCAAGCCAAGCAAATCGTTTCCGATTTAATCGGAATTGAAGAGTTGCCGAAGGCGTATCGACAAATGAGAGCGGGTGAAATCTTAAAGCCAATGGTGATTTTTCAATGATTCAGAAAAGGACAAGTCTTGGCTGGGAAGGCTCCGAGATTTTCACCTACAAAGACGAGCCTGGAACTTGGGAGGGGGTGACTCGCCAAATCCTAGCTGAAAATGCGGCCACTCAGTTTGAAATCCGATATTTTGAGATAGAACCAGGCGGATTTACGACGCATGAAAAGCACGAACATGATCATTGCGTCATCGTCCTGAACGGGCAGGGCGAAGTGTTTCTGGATAACGAGTGGCAATCCATCTCCGAACTTGACGCAGTTCACATCGGCTCAATGCAGCCCCATCAATTTCGCAATACGTCCCAATCGCCATTCGGATTTTTATGCATAGTTGATAAATACCGGGACCGCCCAATTCCCATCTTGCAAACCTAAATTACTAGGTTTGTACAAGAAAAAGACCCTATTGTGAAGAATTTGGTTGAGGTCTCGGGAATTGCTTGCCGATAATCTTTGATAATATGAGGAGAACGGCGACTACCCTTTCGGACTGGATCAAAGAAGAAAAATGGCTTGTTGTCCGATTCAATCCCACTCAGCAAATTCCGATTTACCCGTCTCCTTCAAATCAAACGATAGCCAGATCGTAGCTTAAAATAATGTCAGTTCTCAATCTATCCATCGAAGAAATCGTCGCCAAAACAACTGATTTGCCGACCCTTCCCGCAGCTGCCCTCGCGGTAATGCGGGAGACCGACTCGGCTTCGTCAAACGCTCAATCCGTTGCGCGAAATCTTTCACACGACCAGGCCCTTACCGCTAGAGTTTTGCGACTTGCAAATTCGGCATTTTACGGCTTGAGCCGAAGAGTGCAAGACCCGCAAGAAGCAGTTGTCATCCTTGGCATGAGAACCGTGAAAAGCCTTGCCATGATCGCTTCAACTTATCCGATCCTCACGAAGCCACTACTCGGCTATGAAATTGGCGCAGACGCACTTTGGAGACATAGTTTCGCCACCGGATTAGGAGCTCAAATGATCGCCACGAAAACACGGCAATCAAACCCAGATACTTCATTTACAGCTGGACTTTTACATAATATCGGCAAGCTAACTTTAAGCGTTTGGCTCGAAAATCGACTTGGCGGAATGACTCAAATCGCTTACCGCGCAGGTGTCGGATTTGATCAAATTGAAAAGCAATTGCTCGGGTTTGACCATGCCGACGTGGGTGCTCATCTGGCTGAATCTTGGAATTTGCCAGCTCCACTAGTCGAGTCCATTAGATTTCATCATCACCCTTCCGAATCGGCCGAATACCAAGACATTGCAGACTGCGTTCATATTGCCGATCATTTGGCGATGTCTCTTGGAATAGGGCTTTCAGGCGAAGGTCATTGCTATTCATTTGATGAAGGTGCGATGGACCGGTTGAAAATCACCCCAGAACTTTTCGAAGAGTTCAAAGTACCGTTCAAACAGATTTTTGATCAGCAGCAAAGTATATTTGAGAAAGCTGCTTGAGTCTTTCGGCGATGACGGAATCAAAAAGAGTTATACTTTTTTAGCCAATATTTCATATTTTTTCTAAAAACTTCGTAAGAAGGTGTAAAATATTGAAATGAGTCGAGTGCAGTTTCCTAATATTGATGCAAGTGCTTTTGTGTCTGATGCAGATCGTTGGGCATTGCGCAAGTTGCAAAAGACTCCTTTGCTTCCCAAGATTGTTAGCAAATTTTACGAAATTGGAATTGATCGCTGGCTTTATTGCTTCAATATGGGAATGTCGGTACGCTGCGGGCCAGACCAATATCCGACCCTCAATAAGATACTTGTGGAATCCTGCGAGGTGTTGGACATGGCCCTGCCAGAGCTTTACGTTACTAATAATCCGTTTCCAAATGCTTTTGCAGGCGGCGTCGAAAGGCCTTATATCACGCTGCGATCGTCCATTATCGACACCATGAGTGATGAACAGCTTTATCACTTAATCGGACACGAACTAGGCCATATCAAAGCAAACCATGTACTTTACTTTTCGATCGCTTCTATTTTAGTCCCGCTTCTTGATTTACTGGGAAGGCGCACTCTCGGAGTTTCGGATGTTGCAACTTATGCGTTAATACTAGCCCTTTACGAATGGTCTCGCCAAGCCGAATTTTCTGCAGATCGGGCTGGACTTCTTGTATCCCAGTCTTTGGACACTAGCCTAGATGCTCAAATCGCACTCGCGGCGGGCCCAAGTCGATTACGTAATGAAATGAATCGTGAAGCTTTTCTTCAGCAAGCTCGAATTTATCAAGAAGCAAGTCCGCTTGACAGATTGGGTCAAGGAGTTATATTTGCGATGATTGGTAAAACGTTTACTCATCCCATGCCCATTCATAGAACCCAAGCACTTGAGAGATGGGCAAAGTCGGGCGCTTATGACCGTATTCTAGAAGGTCACTATCCGCGTAGTCAAGCTAAAGCTTCCTAGCGCAACATGTTACGCTTGCAGGATTTCTGGTTCTTGGATCGCGGTATTTTTAGGATGGTTCGGCAGTGCTTGGGTTGCAAACAATGAAACCGCAGCAATGCCAACGCCAACCCAAAACGGAGCCTGATAATTACCAGTTCGAATCCAGAGTAGAGCCCCAAAATAGGGAACCGTCACCGCGGCAACGTGGTTCATGGTTGTTCCCATTGCCAGCGATGGCGTAAAATCTTGGGTTTCCGAGGTTCGGTGCAGATATGTTGTGAACCCAACGTTTAACGAGAACAAAAAGTTGTCAATAATAAAGAGCAGGTACATCGCTTGCACACTCCCGACTAATGCGTAGCCAAGGAACACAACAATCAGACCCACTGCATACCAGGTAAGCGGTCGCTTCTCCCCAAGCCTATCGATTAGTCTCCCGATTGGAGGTGCCGCAATTGTAATAATTATCGCATTGATAAGTTGCAATGCAAGCATTGCAATCAAGCTTTGATGAAACACGAATATGAGGGCAAAAGAAGCGAAGATCGAAAATATCTGGCGCCTGCAACCATCAAGAAATGTAAGGATGTAATAGAGGCTGTACTTGCGCTTAAAAACTATATTCTTTCGTTTACCTCCATCGGCATGAGCACTTAACGTACTACAAATAATCGCCGCCATAAAAATTGCAATCCCTGATGTGATGAAATAAGGTTGGTAATCATCATGCGGCAAGAGTAGAGAGGCTGCATAGGATACAGCAAGGGCAACGATAGTGCCAATTGCAGCCACTTTTCGTAACCGACTTAAGTGATGTCCAGCATCTTTACCCTTGGCAAGAGCCATCGTAAGAGCGGACGCCACCGACTGATAAAGATGAAATCCAACCGACCAAAACACGGTGATGGCGATTAACGACCCATAAGAAGGCATCATTCCCGAAAGTCCAATCCCAATTGCTGCAACCGCTAGCCCAACCGCCGCAATTTTTGATTCAGCCAACGAAGCAAGAGTCCCAGCAATTAAAGCCGCAAGCAAGCCTGGGATTTCGCGGATTGATTCAAGACGCCCGACCCCTAGGGCGTTGGTGTGAATCACATCCAAAAGGTAATTTTGAAAGACTCCCGCATAAACGCAAAAGCCAAACGAAAAGAGGAAACTTAAGGCAATGAAATTTTTCCAGTCTCGCTGCAGAGAATCCGATACCTTTGGCGTGATGGCTTGATCGTACGAGTCAGTATTTATCCGATTTTTCCTAAAAGTTAGTTTATCAGCCCCAGGCTGTTTTTCTTTGACTTTGTCCAATAAACTATTCTTGTGAGTTCGTTGACCGAAAAATCAGCCGAGAAGAGGCCAAAGTGCGTCGTCCTTCTTAGCGGTGGGTTAGATTCCGCAACTTGCTTCAAGATTGCCCAGTCCCTCGGATTTGATATTTATGCGCTGACTGTCTCTTATGGCCAACGCCATTCTGCCGAACTCACGGCTGCGAAGACTCTTTCCGCTAAAATGGAAGCGGCCGAGCATAAGTTGATCAACGTGAACTTGGACGCAATTGGCGGCTCAGCTCTCACCGATGAAATCGCCGTTCCGAAAGATAGAAAAACCGATGAAATCGGAATTGGCATTCCAATTACGTATGTGCCCGCTAGAAATACGATTTTGTTGTCATTAGCCCTCGCATACGCCGAAGTGATTCATTCGAACGACATATTTATCGGCGTGAATGCAATTGATTACAGCGGATACCCAGATTGCCGACCTGAATATATTAGGGCATTTCAAAATCTTGCAAAATTCGCGACCCAACAAGGAATCGAAGGCAATCCCCCAACTATTCACACTCCATTAATTGACCTTAGCAAGGCGCAAATCATCCGGCGCGGTCTTGATCTTGGCGTTGATTTTAGTCTAACTCTTTCGTGTTACGATCCTACTCCCGATGGAACTCCTTGCATACACTGCGATGCATGTTTGATTCGAGCCAAAGCGTTCGCCGAAATTGGAATCGAGGATCCGGCTATATCAAAATGAATCTTTCCCAAAAGCTCCGCATAGCTGAAATCTTTAAGAGCATTCAAGGGGAAGGCGGCAGGATCGGCACGCCCAGCCTGTTTATTAGGGTTAGTGGCTGCAATTTGCGATGCGGATGGTGCGACACGCCCTACGCGAGTTGGAACCCGGAAGGTCCCACGATGTCTTTGGAAGAAATCTTAAAGCAAGTTGATGCGTCCCAAATCCAGGATATCGTACTAACCGGCGGCGAACCGATGCTATTCGATGCCATAGAAGACCTAATCGTCCAGTTAAAACTGAGAAACCATTTCGTCACTGTCGAAACCGCTGGCACAGTTTATCGGGAAATGTCAGCCAATTTGATGTCCATTAGTCCAAAATTAAAAAATTCAGTTCCGACAAATGAGCCAATTTGGGCTACAAAGCATGAAAAATTAAGATCAAACTTGGAGCCTCTCAAAAAGCTGATTAAAAGATATGATTTTCAGCTTAAATTCGTGGTAATTCCCGAAAACGAAGGTGAAATTCAAGAGATAAAAGATATTCTGAATAGCCTCGGCCGGATCAAACCAGATCAAGTTTATTTGATGCCAGAGGGTCGAGACCCGTCGGTGCTTCTAAAACGAGCTAAGCAACTCGTTCCTATTTGTCTTGAAACTGGCTGGCGAATTGCTCCGCGCTACCAAATTGATTTGTTTGGAGACACCCGCGGAACTTAATGTCCGTGGCCGCGCTCGATGAAATAGTCGTTCAAAATCTCATTTAATATGTTCATATTGAATGGAAAATTAAGCTGCGCCATTACAAAATGCGGTTGGGCTGAAATATCAAATATAAAATTTCCTGCTGGCTTTGCAAAGGCACTTTTGAAAAGTTTCAATGCTAATAAATTAGTGCTGAAATTCTTGGAAACACCTGGTTCTGAAGGCACTAAAGGAGTGATTAAGTCAAGAATCATGCTCGGACTCAGCTCAACATGAATTACGGATCGTGCAGGAACGTTGAAAGACTTTTTTCCTGAAAACCTATTATTGTAGCTCGCAATTCCTCGTTTCAAAAGGTTTAATGATGTGGACAAAAATACAGCGTTACCGGACCTAGCATAGATGAGAGTCTTATCACTTAACAATTCCGAGTACTTCGGTACCTTTGTCTTAATCTCGTCTATAAGAGCACTTCGAAGAACATGACCTAGTTGCGGAGATAGTGCGATTACTTTCTGGGTACCTGGAATATGTAAATTGATAACAGGAAGCGGCTTGTGAGAATAATCCATGCTGAGAAGCGCGTGGATTTCCCTTTCAGCAGCGATGCCTAACTGATTATTTTTTTTCGATATAAATTCGACAAGTAGATTAATCCCATGAGGCACTCCATTGGTTATGTGGTCCGCATAAACCGCGATCCCAATACCACCTTGAAACAAAGCATCAAGGAAGCCGTGAAATTTTCCGATTTTAGGAAAGTCAAAGACGTCAGGACAAAGGATCACTTGTCCGATAGGCTTATTTGGCATAGCAGAATTGACGTCCCGGGCTAATACGGCTGTTGATTTAATTTTAAATTGAGTCATCCAGTTTTTTTTATCTTGATCAAGTAATACTGCCCTTAAATCAAGATGAATTCCGTTATCTGCGATTACAAAGTTCAACGCAATTGGACCAGTATATGTCAGTAGGCTCGGCTTTTCATGAGCGGCTACTCCGCTCAAGTTAGCAATCACAATAGCGGCTAGAGCATTGGGATGAATTAAATTGGTTAAGCGATAAGAACTCAACGAATCTTCGATCGACTTGTGAAATGCTAACGCTTGATGAACATCAAAAAATAAATCTGGATTAACGGCTAAGACTATTCTGTCTCCTGCGATATAAACAAAAATATTGCCTATGCCCAATTTATAATAAATAACTCCGTTACTATAAAGGCGGGCTTTCCGGTGAGTTAAATCTTTAGCGAGCAAGGATGCCTGAGAGTCTTGGAAAATTACTAGTGCCGATTTTTCCAGTAGGAGGGGCGTGGCATTAGAATCCTTTGCCTTGATCGCAGCGTAAAACGCGTTTCCTCCTGGGGGATTAAACGCAACTGCAAATCTTGGAGAAACTCCAGACGCAATCCGCTCCGAATCAGCCCCAAGACCTGCCTGATTCAGCGCAAAACTCAAAACAAGTTTGTAATTTTTAACCGAAAAGTTCAGACCCGGCACTGCATTGGCGAGGATTTTATCGATGATTATCTGGGAGTAATATTGCGAATTTGGTGCGTCCAGCCGGATCAACATGAACGCCGCTGATTTTGCTGGGATCGCTTGCTCAAGGTACGCAAAATTCGAGTCTTCTTGGACTGTTAATTGCGGCGGACAGGCAAATCCGAATCCGCAAAGCCCCGCCATGCAACTAAGCAAAACCGAACGAACTAAGAAATTTAACCTAACCATTTTGCCAAAGAAAATTAGTTTATCTTACTCCAACCCAAATCGACGCAACGCCAGAGTTCAAACCGAAATTAGATTGGATGCTTTCCCCAAAGTATTAGGATTAAACCGGTCTTCAAGATTTATTGAGCCTCGATATAGCTCAGCCGCGTGACCCCTCACTGATATCACCGATTCCCAGTTATCAACAGAAACCCAGACAATGCCGCCCGGATTCCGTACTTCGACGGTGCCCCCGCGATCATTCTCTCGGAAATATTCGATTGCAGCCGCCGCGCTTCCAGTGCCACACCCAATAGTCTCGCCAGCTCCTCTTTCCCAAATCCGGATTTGGATCACGCCATTAGTCACTTGCCGCCGCCAAATCACGGAGGTTCTTATCAGAAACTGGGGGTCATTTTCCAATTTACTGCTTACATTTCGAAAAACTTCGTCGTCTGGCAGACGATTTCCAGGCAGGGGCTGCATAACCGTATGGGTGCTACCGGTAGTAAGTGCGCTGCCAGTTAACCTCCCTTCGGTGCCGGAGTAAATCGCCGGTCTTTGGAAAGTCAAATCGGGCCGCGACCTGAACCTTACCGGCACATCTTCTGCTTTGTAGCTTGCTTTGCCAATTTCGGTGATTATTGTTTCGGCGTCGATTTCGCATGGCACCAAATTGCCTCTATGCTCAATCGTAAACTTTTGATCCACCCAGCTTTGATTCTTTCCATGCATCGCTGCGCATCGAAGTCCATTTCCGCAAAAATCTTCCGAACCGTCTGGATTAAACATTCTTAGCCGCATATTTCTTCCCGGCATCGGACCAACTGCCAGAAGGCCGTCTCCGCCAATCGAAAAATGCCTCTCGGCAAGAATGATCGCCAATTCCGGCAAAAGACGTTCATCAATCGCATCCAAATGAATAAGGGGAAAGTCATTTCCCATTGATTCCACTTTCCAGAAAGCTAAATTCATTTCTTTTTTAGGTGAGAGGCTCCAGGTAACAGTAGGCCGTCTCAAAAACTCTGCTAAGCCACGTGCCATCCGGCGAAACCATTGGAAATTGCCAGGCCGTGGGTCTTAAATTTGCATGTTCCAATCCATCGGTCGCAATTACAGCGTCACGAAGTAATCGTGCACGGATGAGTTCGGCTTCAAATTCAATGTCATATCGCCTAGCATGGGCTTTTTGGATCTCACTCGCTTTTGAAAGCGCACCTTGCTCTTTTCCAAGTTTTCGCATTTCAATTTTCACTTCCTCTAAATCCAAAGCGCATTGGTCAATTCGATTCTGAAAGTTTGACCATGCCTTAAGGCTTTCTTCAGGTGGAGATTTTTCGTAAATTTGAGATCGGAAGTAGTCACCTTTATCTTTTTCCAGCGCTACCCGCTCCATTTTTAAGGTATCGATTTGCTGGTACAAGGTGTGTCGTTTCTCTACGTAGCACTCAATTTGACCTCTCAAGTTCGCGAGCTGACTTTGCAGGAGCAAGTACTCATCGGCCTGAGATTGCCACGCACCGCCCAGCGTTTCTTGGAGGAATCGGATCAATTCCACCGGTCTTCGCAAGTTACTAAATTTTTCAAATAATTTCTTTTGCTCGGCTCTGACTACTGGCCATCTCTCGGCAAAACTTGGACTGCAAAGTTCATCGGCACCGAACGGTCTCCTCAGCGGTTCAGGCAAATTAAGCCAAACGCAAGTAGCTCCGATTGCTCCCCATGCATCGTATCTCAGCCTCAAAATTGGATTCATTTTCAAGTCGATTTGAAGCTTTTGCTCAATTTCTTGATGCATTAATCGACTGCGTTTGACGTAAGCACTGGCCCCTTCATGAAAAACAAAAATGAACTCACGGGCCAGCATTCCGATCAATGCGACTGCCTTTCCAACGAGTGCGCAATTTGGGCCGAACTTCTTTTCAATCGCATACGCGATCTCGGAAATATCCATCGGACGCTTCTTGAACGATAGAAATTGTGGTTTTGGTGTCTGAATTACGGCTCCCCGATCCCCAAGCCGCAAGGTTCCTCTGCCGATTCCCGGAATGTAAAGCTCGAACGGAGTTGCTCCAGCCCCGAACCTGTCTAGCTCAAAAACGCCTGATCCCTTGACCGCACGGTTATAAGCCATTTTCGCCATTGTCGAAGTAGCCGGATCAACAAATAGTTGGAATAGTTCAAAACGCGGAAGTTTGGAAGTGGCACCATTAAATTGAAGCAATTTGGATGTTCGAGTGGAATGGATTGTAAGTGATTCTTCCGCTACGAAATCAAACATCTTAGGCAACATACTTTCATAAATATCGCTTAGCGTGACCGCGCTCTTGGATTCCAAGGCTTGAAAAAGCATTTCCCGCAATGCATTTGATTTTTCATTTGCAATCCGTTTTGACTCTCCAGATAAGCATTTTAGAGTTTCAGTTATCGCCCAGTCCAGACCAGAAATAAGTTCAGATTGCAATTCGCGTATCGGCACGTCTGCCGCTACCGGAGGCTCTTCTTCTAGTGAAACAACTCCACGCCATCCCCACGCTTCCGTAAGGGAATCTAAAATGCCTGGGCGCCCCGATTCAAGCCGATGCAATCGAACTCCGCCAGCGGCAAGCACTTCTCGCCTAATCGGAGTTTCGCTTCCAAAAAGCGAAGAAAATTCAGCGGCTGCGCTCCAAATCTCTTTCGTCGTGGTGTCGTTATGAGGCAAAGATTTGAATCTTTGATTTTTGCCCTTTGTGCGAGGAGCTCGGGCGAAATAATCGGTATCGTGGACTCCTGCATAATAAGGTCTGCTCGACCCGCGTCGCTTAAGTTCCATCACTATGCCCGCTTTCATCGGTTCGTCCCAAAAAACTGTCTGCCCTAGACCCAGCAACGGAACATCGGGCGCAATATGATCAAGTTCGGCTAGTAATGAACCGAGATCCGATCGCGGTTCGGCAACATCGCTGGACTCCTTAGGGGCACTGGTGATCACTTTTGTAATTTCTTTCTACACGGTGGAGGCTGAATATTGTTGCACTCCGTGGCGTTGCCCCTGCGCCAAGCGATCAAAACAAGATCAAAATGGATGATCTCACGATTTGTTGCGAATGTGGATGAGGTCACCATCTTGAATCAAATAATCTTTCCCTTCAAGACTCATTTTTCCTTGGGAATACGCCAGATCAAGGCTGCCCGATTTTTCATAGTCCTTGTAATGCACGATTTCGGCACGAATGAATCCTTTAGCGATGTCGTTATGGATAGTTCCGGCCGCTTTTAATGCGCTGGAACCCTTACGGAGTGGCCACGCCCGAGTATCGTTATCGCCAGCGGTAAAGAATGTGATCAAACCCAGCGATTCGTAAACTGCGCGGATCAACCTATCGCTGGCTGATTCGGTAAGTCCAAGTGACTCTAGAAATTCAGGTTGGTCGGCGGCGTCCAGTTGGGCGATTTCTTCTTCAACGCTCGCACATATCGCAAGTGCGGGTGTGCCATTTTCATGCAAACTTTCGCATCGTGATGATATTTTTTCGCTCAAATTTAAGATTTCAGATTCATCCACATTGAATGCAACCACCATTTGTTTTCCGCTAACGAATTGATAATTCTTACTCAAATTAAATTCGTCGTCGCTCAAATCGACCCTCCTAATCGGAATGCCATTTTCCAATTCGGGTAGTAATTTTGAAAATAAAGCATGCTCCATGTAATCTGCCGAACCGGGATTTTTGACGGTTAAAGATTTTTTCAACTTCTCCAGCCGATTTTCAACGATTTGCAAATCAGCTAAAACAAGCTCGACCTCCACGGCTTCAAGATCGCGAATTGGGTCAATTTCGGCGTGAAACGGAGAGGAAGGATTATCGAATGCTCGCACTACGTGCAAAAGCAAATCGGTTTTTCTGAGTCCATCCAGAAGTTTTTGAGAAAGGGCCTTGCCTGAACTTGAAATAGGCTCAAATTCGTCTTGGAGAATTACAGTTGCGGGCGTTGCCTTTTTGGGTTTTACCTGGTCAACAATTGCCGTAAATCTGGGATCTGGAACGGGCACGGCTGTCATTTCGCCCTTTGCCATCCCTCTTGAGGCGGCCCTATAAAGTGTGCTTCGTCCGCTCTGAGCGTAACCAATAATCCCAATTTTCATAAAAATTCGGCCCGGCGAAATCGCGGGTGCCACTTCTATTATGAATCTGTTCGTTCAAATCCTTAATGGCTAAATATCGTGGCCCGCCGACTTTTACGGCGAGACATCGCCGAGCAAGGTTGCTTTCCGAGCTTCTTCAAGCAATTCCTTTAAATCAGTAGGATGATCTCCAATGCCAAAGATTTGTTGAAATGCAGCGTCGATGATCTCGAAAATTTCAAGCAGCCCTTGCAACCTTGAGCGCAATGCGTTCACGTCTTTATCTGATTTTGCGCGCTCTGAATTCTGCGGAGGGATCATTGCAAGTACTTCTCGAATTGCGGCTGAGGTGGGATCCAATTCCCTGCGCTTGCGCTCTCGAACTACCCGGGCAAACATTTGGTACGGATCGGTTTCGCTAAAATAAGTATCCTTCCGATCACCCGGGCGACGAAATCTGCGCACGATCCCCCAGTCCATCAACTCTCTTAAATTCATGCTTGCGTTCCCGCGAGATATCTGCAACCTTTCCATGATTTCGTTAACTTCCAACGGACTTGCTCTCACAAAAAGCAACGCATGAATCTGAGCCATCGTCCTATTGATCCCCCAACTTGAACTCATTCGCCCCCACTCAAGTATAAATTGATCTTGCGCCGCTACCAGTGGATCTGAGCTTTGAGGGGAGCTTGGAAAAGCTTGAGGTTTAGACACCTTAGAATTCAATTCGTTATTAGGCATTTAATATGAGTATGAATCACGAACCTGATAGGATTCATAGCTTCTCTAATCGTTCGATGTGGAACAAAATCTTTGCAGGGTTGGATAATGGCTGAAAATTTTCAAAATATGCGATGTCGCCTACAGCGACTATGCGACTTAAAAATTTTTTCTGGATGGATCGAATCGTTCGATAGACCCAGATGTCAAATTCGCGTTTCTGGGGGAAACAGCCCAATTGTGCCGGGTCAAACATTTCAGGTTGAGGTTGTTGGTGCCGAGCGTAAAGTCAGCTTTTCAGCCGTAGTTCACAGCATGAGTGCAGTAAGTGCTGTGCTCACAATCGAATCCGCAATTCACTTTACTCAAAAACAAGAAGCGGCTCGAATATATGTTCAGCCCGTGCATGGTCACTTGGAATCTGACGGGGTTAATTTGCCGATGGTTGTGGTGGATGCAAGCGAGACCGGAATTGGGCTCATCGTCGAAGTGCCGATTGAGAAGAGTAAGCACGTTACTCTCTGTTTAATTCATGGCATCAACAAATTTCATTGCACCGCTGAAGTTCGGTACTGCAGGCCTTTGCGCGATGAACCAGGTAAATTCCGATGCGGATTGCTTATCCAGCACATGAGCAGAATTGACCGCGCCAGATTTCTTGAAATGATAAATAACCCACTTGGGGCTGCCGCCTAATAAGCTTCGGCAAAATTCCTATTTCGAATCGGCCAGGCGCTGCCCTTCGACCCGATTCAATTCGATGTAGTCCTTCCAATTCGGAGGCACGTCGGTATCAACAAAAATTGCCGTGACCGGACATTCGGGCTCGCAAAGACCGCAGTCAATGCATTCGTCTGGATTGATGAAAAGTTGATCATCGGCTTCGTAAATGCAATCAACCGGGCACACTGTCATGCACGATTTGTCTTTAACTCCAATACATGGCTCAACAATTACGTAAGGCACTTTTCGTCTAATTTTCCTTAAAGTCTGAATCTTGGCTGGTCCGAGAGTGACAAGCGGCAACCGAAGAGATTCCGATAAATATATTTTACCGCTTCCAAAATTGGCAAGGCCGTACCAAGTTCTCGAACACGTTTTGACTATAAAAAACGTATTATATAATTGATAATATGATCACCGTAACCGAAGAAGCCGCAACCGAGATAAAGAATCTAATTGAATCCGAAAATAAAGTGGATTGCAAACTAAGAGTTTGGGTCGCTGGTGGAGGCTGCTCGGGGCTGTCCTACGGAATGGCATTGGACGACAACGAACCCGAAGAGGATGATCAAATTTTTGAAAGTTCTGGCGTGAAAATTCTAGTCGATTCTTTGAGCCTGGCCCACATGGATGGCAGCACCGTGCAGTACGTAAACGATTCACCTATGAACGCAGGTTTCAAAATCGAAAATCCAAACGCGGTTTCAACCTGCGGATGTGGATCAAGTTTCCAAACCGAAGGTTCTGGCGGATGCGGATCTGGCAGTTGCGGCTGCAAATAGAAGCCAGACAGACCGGTTTCAACACGATTACCCGGATTTAGAAGATTTTGGCCTTCCTAGCCTCAATGCCCGTCCGTTGGTTAAAAGTTCTGACGAATGATTGCATCCGTTTGACTCCGAACAATTTTTTTTGATCTCGAATTCAAGACCATCGTAGCCAACGGCAATTCCGCTACCTTCAAACGCGCTCACCAGGTTTTCATAGGTCAAACCTGATCGAAAAGAGTGATGGGTTGTAGAAATCTTTGCGTTTGCCGCAAGAATATTCAACTTGAAGCATTTCTCAACCACAGATTTGCATTGACACACGCTCAGGTGGCCAGCGTAATCTGAGGGTGAAAGTCCTTCGGTGCAATCAATCACTAACCCTCCGATTTGTGCCCCCGATAAATAATCCCAGGTTTGTTCCTTCCAAATTCCCGTGTCAGTGGCATAGAGAAATTTTTCGAAATCAGACTCAATAAGTAGATTTTGGCAATCTTCCGCTTCGTCGTGATTTGCCGAGATAGGGGTCATTTTATACCCGGCGAACTCGAATGGTTTGAAGCTTGATGTAGTCACGTAATCAAATGGCCAATCTGGAAAACGCGCAACCAGGTTAGCGATGACTTTTGAATTTCCAAACAATGTAAACGGCGAATATTCATCTTCAACGAACGGATAGAGACTGTATTGAAGTTCGGATGGGCAAAAGTGATCTTCATGGCTATGGGTGATGAATATCGCTTTCCAATCCCTAGGAGATATGCCATTTATGAGGCACTGGGCAAAAGTATCTGCGCACCAATCAATTTTAATTTCGGAATTAATAAGGGCAGCACTTCTCGTTCGGACGTTCCTGCTACTCAGCACCTCGCACGACCGGACGCAATGAGATTTGGCGAACATACCCGGCATACCATCCGCGCCCCCAGTTCCCAGTAATTTAATTCGAATGAGCTACCTCTTTGTGGCCGATCGTTGAGATTTCAAAAGTCGTTTAATGACCATAAAACTAAGCCACTTAATAGTTTAGGATAATAGTAAGTGCTTTTTTGTGGCATTTTCTCTCCAAGTAGGGCTAAAGTCCTCATATTTTCCACACTTGGAGGGTTCATGAGATAGGCGAAGCTGGAATTGCCTCCATTGACCGAAGCAAATGCCTCTTCAACGTTGCGCGTGTATCCAATTCTTTCAGTGCCTTCTATGCCTAAAATCCGTTCAAGAATCAAGCGATGCAAAACGGTTACATCAAGATGTCTTAATTCTTCACTACCTTCATCATTCATAAGTTTTAAGAGTCCGTTTGAATTTTTTGCAGTGAGCAAAGCCGCTTTGCTCCCCGGTAAAACAAGTCCAAATGAGCCAAGCGGACTTTCTGAAAGGGCTGCAAGAAGTACTTCCTGCGCCATTTCATGAACGTCAAAAATTGCACTGAGCTTTGCGATGTGTTCACTAAGGGGAATGTTGACATTCGCTAAAATTCGATGAGTTGGAAGCAGAACTAACCCGGGATCCGTCATGGAAGCCAGCGCAATCACCATATAATCTTCAGGAATCTCATAATCCTTGGGACCAAGCGATTTGCGATAATTAACCGCAGTTTCATATCTATGATGCCCGTCAGCGATCCAAATTTTTCGATCTTCAAACATTTTGGCGACCCTAGCAATAAAGTCTTGATCTTCAATTACATCAAGGACTTGGTGCACTCCGTCTTCAGAATCGCAGGACACTGTTTGAGATATTTTTGCGGATTCAAGCAAATGTAAAATTGCATCGCCGGGATCTTCAAATAATCCGAAAATACATTCGGTGTGGGTTCTTGTAGCTTCCAATAATCTCAATCTATCTTCTTTATGCTTGGGAAACGTTTGCTCATGGGGCAATACGATTCCTTCTTCATAAGGGACTGCTTTAAGGAGAGTCACGAGCGAGGTGCGGGTGAGTTTCGGGCTATCTGACCCAAGTGTGTAAGTTTGACGATATCGATAAAGGGAAAGGGACTGCTCGCTACGAATGTTATCTTCTTTGCGCCATTCAGCAAGACGAGCCGAACTCCTTGCATATTGCACAAATTTACTGCGATCATCCTTATGCTGCTCGGGCAATGTTACATGAACGATATTGTATGGACTATGAGACGCGTATTGTTCTCGTTGTTCAGGGTTGAGACAGTCGTAAGGCGGAGCGGTGAGGTCATTTAGGTTGCCCGCCTTTGAGGAATAGCGGGTTCCTCGAAATCCCTTGATAGTTGCCATCGGTTAAAAATTGTACCTATCGGTAAAATTTGAAGGTGCTTGGATCAGAAGTTTTGACCCTTTGGAGAGAAATCATTGATAAACGGCTGGAGCAACTCTTGCCAAAAGAGGATGGTGGTATGCCTCAATTAAAGTCGCTATACCAGGCAATGAGATACGCATGCCTGAACCCAGGCAAGCGATTACGACCCACCCTTTGCCTGCTTTGCGCTGAAGCAGTTGGCGGCGAGGCCCTTGCCGCAATTGAAGTTGCCTGCGCAGTGGAAATGATTCATTGCTTTTCGCTGATTCATGACGATCTGCCCGCTCTTGATAATGATGACCTAAGACGCGGCCTTCCTTCTGTTCATAAAAAATTTGGCGAAGCGGTAGCTGTTTTAAGCGGAGACGCTTTAATCGGACTCGCATTTGAGGTGCTGTCACGAGCTAAAGGAAAGCCGGAGCGAGTCTTGGAATGCCTGCGGCGGCTCACTGAAGCGATCGGAGTTGATGGTCTTGTCGGAGGTGAAACTCTTGATATTCTAAGCGAAGGCGAGGTGCCTAACCGGGAGGTCGTCCAATTTATTCACTCGCGCAAAACTGGAGCCCTTTTCGCGGCGTCTTGCGCAGCCGGAGCCGCAATTGGAGGTGGTTCTGCGGGCGATGTCCAGAGCCTTCATCAATATGGCGATGAATTAGGACTCGCTTTTCAAATCACCGATGATCTGCTCAATCAAAGCTCAAGCGAGAACCAGCTTGGCAAATCAGCAGGAAGCGATTTGGCTCGAGAAAAAATGACATATCCCGCTGCTTTTGGCGAAGACGTGGCAAGAGATATGGCGATGGAAGCGGTTCAACGGGCTCAGCAATACGCGCTTCACGTCCCCAAGATGCAATCGGAGCTTGCTAGCCTGGCTCTTTTTGCGGTAGAAAGACTTTCATGAAACTTAAAAGTCTAGATCATATCCACCTAATGGTTGACCCGGGTCAGATTGAGCATGCGCGGACTTTTTATATTGGATTGCTCGGATTTGTCGAAATACCAAAACCCGAATCTTTGAAAGAGTTGGGCGGATTTTGGGCAACCGGTGGCGACTCAGAAATCCATATTGGCTTGGAAGTAAATGCGGGCCGTGCAAAAACCAGTGCCCACTCAGCTTTTTCGGTTGAAGATATGGACGGATATGAAAATCTCTTGCGGCAAAACGGCGTCGAGCTTCTAGATGCGACCCCTATTGAGGGTCGCAGGCGTTTTTATTTCCGCGATCCATTTGGAAATTTGATTGAATTTCTTGAGTATGACCCAAGCGAATAGAATTCCCGCTCTCGAAATGAATACTATTCCCGCTAAGAGATCGACTTACATCCTAGCCACTTTGGCGCTGCCTGCGAAGAAACGTGGGAATGTCTAAATCAATTTCGTCAAGCTGAATTGGCGTGATAGCTGTATTTGGCTGAGCACTGGGATTATTCGAGGTCGGCGCGAACTGAGGGAATACATCACGATCCCGCTGCACTGGACGTTTGACGCCCGTCATCCCAGCCGCCAGCAACGTAACCTCGACCTCGCCATCCACGGGTTCCCTTAAAACGTGACCCATGATGATATCGGCATCATCTTTATCCGTAAATTGAAGGATGTATTCCATCGCCTCGTAAGCCTCACCAATGGAAAAGTCAGCCCCAGCCGTGATATTCACCAATATCCGCGACGCCCCATCAATGTTAGTCTCAAGAAGCGGGCTATTAGCCGCGTGCTGAGCAGCCATCCTGGCTCGATTTTCTCCAATTCCTTTTCCGTGCCCCATGAGAGCGGAGCCCGCTTTGGTCATCACTGATCGAACATCCGCAAAATCAACGTTAATGATTCCAGGAAACAGGATAATGTCTGAAATTCCCTGAACTCCTTGGCGCAAAACGTCATCTGCCGATGCAAATGCTTCCTGCATTGTCGTGCGCTTTTCAACGAAGCTGATGAGCCTATCATTTGGCACGGTTATAAGAGTATCAACTTGATCCTTTAGGCGATTTGAGCCGTTTTCGGCTAATCGTTTTCGCCTGGGGCCCTCAAAAAGAAACGGCTTTGTGACAACTCCAATCGTTAATATCCCCAATTTCTGAGCCATTTCAGCCACCATAGGCGCAGCCCCGGTTCCAGTTCCACCTCCCATCCCTGCAGTGATGAACACCATATCGCATTTTTCAAGCTCAGCCAGAATCGCCTTTTCAGATTCCTTAGCCGCTTGTTCTCCAATTGCAGGATCGCCGCCAGCTCCAAGACCACGGGTTAGAGATTCACCAATTTGCAAGCGCGTCGGGGCTTTACTGAGTCCGAGGGCCTGAGAATCGGTATTCATCGAAAGGAAGGAAACTCCCATGACGCCTTCCTGAATCATCCGGTTCACGGCATTGCTTCCGGCTCCGCCTATTCCAATTACTTTAATCGTAGCCCGGCTATCGAACAAATTTTCGGCTCGCATTGTGTCGCTCATAATTTTTTATATGAAGATTCGCCGCATTTATAGCAGCGCGAAGTTCAAGACGGTTCGGAAGACTTATAAGCCGCGCCAAAATTGTACGATTTGAAAGAAATCCCACTTCAAAAAAGCAACAAATGCGCTTGCCAAAAAATGGAAATTTTGAAGAATAAAAAGGCAGCCCTGCGAGTAAAATTCAGAGTTACATCAATGCTTAACGAATGCGCCTGGGCTCATGGCGATCCTCTCATGCAATCTTATCACGATGAGGAGTGGGGTCGGCCTGAATATGATTGCCGCGCACTTTGGGAAAAACTGATTCTAGATGGTTTTCAAGCCGGACTAACCTGGAAAATTATTATTCACCGCCGGGAAGCATTCCGAGAAGCATTTCGAGGTTTTTGTCCAGAAGTTATCGCGAAATGGGATGAAAAAGACGTCAAACGCTTGATTGAAAACCCTAAAATAATTCGATCTCGCAGCAAAATCGAATCCACTATCGGAAATGCCAAAGCTTATCTTGCGATGAAGGAAAATGGAGAAGATTTTTCACAATTTATATGGTCCTTTACTGATGGTAAAACCATCCTAAACGATGGAATTGACATCCCTGCTCAAACCCCCCTTTCTCAGAAAATTTCAGCTGAGCTTAAAAAAAGAGGATTCAAATTTGCGGGACCAGTAATTGTTTACGCTTACATGCAAGCAATCGGACTTGTAAATGATCACGCTCCAAATTGCCCATATCGGACTAGAATTTCTTGATGAGAATCACGTACCAATAAGCATCATTTGATCCAATGCCGCTCTGGCATTTAGCCGAATCGCTTCTGGAACGACCACTTGATTCACCACCTCGCCGTTCACCAAAGATTCTAAAACCCATAACAGATAGGTCGGATGTATTCGATACATCGTTGAACATGGGCAAACTAAAGGATCAAGGCAAAAAATGGTCTTAGCGGGATTATCATTTGCCAACCTATTTACGAGATTGATTTCCGTGCCAACTCCCCAAATTGAACCTGGCTCGGCGGATTGTATGGTTCGAATAATGAATTCAGTTGATCCATTAAAATCGCTTGCCTCGATAACATCTAGCGGGCATTCAGGATGCACAAGAATTTGCACGTTAGAAAACTCAAGTCGCGCTTTCTCAATTTGAGCAACCGTGAACCTTTGATGAACCGAGCAATGACCCTTCCATAAAATAAAAATGGCACTGCGGATCGCCTCCTCAGAATTGCCTCCAAGCGGTTGAAATGGATCCCAAACGATCATATCTTTAATGGGATCAAACCCCAATTTAACTCCCGTATTTCGACCCAAATGCTGATCTGGGAAGAAGAAAACTTTCGATCCACTTCGATTGATGCCTCGATTTTTCGATTCTGAAAGTGCCCACGTGACCGCAGCCGGAGCGTTTGTGGAAGTGCAAACCGTGCCCCCATGCTCCCCCACAAATGCCTTCAAATTGGCGGCGGAATTTATGTAGGTAACCGGAACAATTTTTTCGACATCTTCGCCTAGCACGGAAGATAGTTGTTTCCAAGCCATTTTAACTTGAAAATGACTCGCCATATCCGCCATCGAGCACCCTGCCGACATGTTGGGCAAGATAACTTTTTGAAACTCAGGAGTGAGGATATCGGCACTTTCTGCCATGAAATGCACTCCGCAAAACACGATGAACTCGGCCTCTGGCCGGTTTGCCGCTATCTTGGAAAGTTTGTAACTGTCACCGGTGAAATCCGCATGTCGAATGATTTCGTCGCGCTGATAATGGTGACCTAGGATAACAACCCGATTACCAAGAATTCTTTTCGCTTCTTCAATTCGGCTAGCTGCCTCTTCAGCCCGCAAATCTGTATATTTTCTGGACAGAGGAGCCTGGGACAAAATTGCCGTAGCCATATATATATATTTCTACGATTCTAATCGCTTACTAGGTACTCGGCGACGATTTGAGCGGTGTCTAGCAGCGCGTCGGAATGTGTGCGTTCGTATCCATGACTAGTGTCAATTCCAGGTCCAATGAGCGCAACCTGAGCCGCCCCGCCGCCTTGTGAGTAAGCAGAGCCATCGCTGGCATAGAATGGATAAATATCGGATTTTAAATCAATACCACGGCTATCGGCAAGGTCTCTTAAATAAGTAGTCAATGATTTGTTATAGGGTCCGCTGCTGTCGGCAAGGCAGATCGAGCAGTGAAATTCATCCCCCTGCAGTCCGGTACCGATGCAACCCATATCCAGCACTACCAATTCGTCAAGATCAGCGGGCAAGCCATCAATTCCACCGTGCCCAACTTCCTCGTGGTTTGAAAATAAAAAGCACGTTTTGTAGGTCGGCTTCAATCCGCCTTTTACGAGAGCATCCATCGCCGCTAGCCCACAAGCCACACACGCCTTGTCGTCAAGGAATCGAGATCGAATAAAGCCGGATTCACTTTGCTCCACCCGAGGATCAAACGACACAAAATCGCCCACTTCGATCCCCAACAACTTGGTCTCCTCGGCGCTCATAGTGCGCTCGTCAACTCGCACTTCAAGCGAATCACCGTCTCTTTTGCCTAACTTGGATTCAGGATTAACATGTGCAGCTCCATCAGAAAACACGACTGAGCCTCTAACTTGTCGACCAGATCGAGTTGATATATTGACCCCTTCGCTCTCCACTGTGGGCCAATTGAGACCATTCAAATGACGAAGGCGCAATCGCCCAGACGGTTTAATCTGGCACACAATCGCGCCTAGGGTATCTAGATGAGCCGTCAATCCCCGGCTTTTGGTGTCGCTCAATCCTTCCATTTCTGCCACAATTGCGCCCTTTCGAGTCTTTCGATATTCAATTCCCAAACTCTGAAGTTCTCCTTCCACCAAACTCGTGGCGTATTCAGTGTCACCGGTCGGACTGGGGGTATTAAGAAGGTCAACCAGAGTCTTCATCAGATATTGATGATCAATTGCAAATCGGGCCATAAATTAAATTGCAGCAACTTTTAATGCTGCAAGGAAGATTTACCCGCTCAGGCTTAAACCTTGCGCGCTGCATCCATATAGTCGCCGCCACCCGCCTCCCCGAAAATGTTATCAGGAGTTAAATAACCAGTTGAGCAACCGAGCCGCTACTTGACTTCTGCCTTGTAATAGCGAAACATGAGTTCGGCATTATTTGGATTAAAATTAGTCGTTTTGTAAAACGCGCCTGTATAACCGATTTGAAAATCGCCGGGCGTGATGGTAGGAAGATCAAGCACTTCCTGTTGAGTGTAATGAAATGCAATATGCAATGAATCCAGCACTGGTCCATTTCCAAAATAATAGTAAAAAGTAGGCTGAATGTGTGTGTATCCGCTCAATCCCAACGGCTGCATATACGACAAGGTAAGAGTATGCCGTCCCTTAGCCAGGTTAACTGTCACTATTTCCGTATTCATTTCGGATTCTATTTGGGCCCCAGCTCTAAAATTTATAGCCTTTTTATCAATGGTTGCTTGAAAAGAATTGTATGAAGCTGGCATGGTGGTTGTAAATTCACATAAAAAGCTAATCTTAACTGGACCAGAATTGGGCACATTAAAGCGAATAAGTGAGCTCACGGTTGCGTGACGCCGAGCAAGATCAAACGTGTCGGCAACTTCCGAAGCGGGAAAGATGGTGACGTCCAAATTATCAAAAATGGGTGTTGCATTCTGAAATTGGGGCATGCCCGATGCGTACATCGACGCTTCAATTTTTTGGGAATCATATCCGACCTGAACCGGCCGGTTAGGAAACAAAGCGACGAAACCGAGTAAGGCTAACATATTTGTATAGACGCCTTCGAGACTAAAGCGTTTCAAACTCAAGGTTTACGGCGAGTAAGTTGCGATCAAAAAGTCAGCAATGTAAATGAGGACAATGGATACAACTACCGCGTTAGTAGTAGCTTTACCCACCCCTACCGCTCCATCTTTGGTGCGGAGCCCTTGCTGGCATGCTACTAAGGCGATAATTAGTCCAAACACAGGGGTTTTTAAGACTCCGCGGGCTAAATCCGCAGGAGATGTGTACTGCTGAATACTTGAGATGAAAGTGCCTGCCGGAATCCCAGAATTAATCGCAATCAAATAGGCTCCGCCTAAACAGCAATAAATCCCACCTAGGCAAAGAGCCGGCATCATCAGCATAGAAGCAACTATTCGCGGAGTTACGAGATATTTGGTTGGGTTCACACTGAGCATTTTCAAGGCGTCAATCTGCTCGGTGACCGCCATCGTTCCAATTTGAGCTGCCATCGCCGATCCGCATCGCGCCGCTACCGTGGTGCCGGTTAAAATTGGAATTATTTCTTTCACGGCTGAAAGACCTACGGTGGCACCTACAAACGTTTTTATCTCAAAATGACCGAGAAAACGCGATAAATAAAAGCAAAGAACTGCTCCCGAAAAAAAGCTAGTGAGCAAAACGATTGGCAATGATGCCACCCCAACAAAAGCCATCTGTGCAAGAGTTTCTCGCCATTCCGTAGGCTGGCGGAATGCCTTGCGAATTGCTTCCAAAAGCAACAGAATACATTCACCGACAAAGATTAAGAAAACATCTAGCGTCCGTGAAATCGCTCGCACCATTGAACGAATCTACCCGTTAGCTCGGCAAACAAGTGAGCCAGCGATCTTACATACTAAATTTAGATTGAGCTTTCGCGCATCTGGCCCAAAGAAATACTCGGCGAACTCCCAACATAAGAAGGTTTCGCTGGTTTCGCTTTTAATCCCATTGGGCTTATTGATCCTAACCGTAATCGCGTTTTGGATATTGCCAATGCGCTCAAAAGCACCAGACGTATCCGTGACCTTTGTAAATCACTGATTTACAAGTTCAGATTCCACTAAAAGTGAGATCTTCCCGATATACAATAAGTACGAGACTGCTTTTTCCGAGTCCCAAAAGTTTCGATTTTAACTATGTCATCCACTATTCGCTCCGCAAGGCCCAATGACATTAAACAAGCATCCAAGTATTTGCCCGTACTCCCTTTAAGGGACGCGGTTTATTTTCCGGGCACCCAGAACGCGCTTCTTGTCGCCAGAGAGGCAAGTTGTAGAGCTATTCGAAAAGCAACTGGTTTGGAAGGATCGGTAATAGTGGTAAGCCAGCGGGATATGAACGTAGATGACCCGGCGGCCAAGGACCTTTACTCCGTAGGCGTGATGGCGACGATTCTGCAGCCACTACCATTGCCAGATGGGAGCCTGAGAGTTACTTTGCGATGCGAATCTAGAGTTCGCATATCAAGAATTAGCCACAAAGGTGGCTATCTAAGTGCCGAGTTCTCAGAGTTGTCAGATGATACGCCGATGACTTCTAACACAATTGCACTTTCCCGAAAAGTCGTCGAATCTCTTTGCGCCCTCACCGAGCATCAGAATTTCATCGACACAGAAACAGCTCAAAGAATAAGCCACATCGAAAATCCCTCCTTGCTTGCCGATGCAATTGGTCATCATTTGCCCATTCGTCCAACCCAAAAACAAGATTTGCTTGAAAAGCTTAACGTGGATGCCCGCCTAGAGAACATTCTTGTGCATCTTAAAGAAGAACTCTTAATTATTCAAGCAAAAGCCGAGATTGATCAACGCGTTAGCCAAGCAATCGGCGGTAGCCAACGGGACTTTTACCTCCGCGAGCAACTCAGAATTATTTCAAATGAACTCAAGCAAGCAGGTGACCGATCAAACGATTACGATCTTTACGCCAGGCGTATTCAAGATGGCAATCTTCCTCCGTCAATCCAAGAAAAAGCTGAATCTGAGCTCCTCCGCCTCAAAACAACTCCTGATTCTTCGCCCGAGGCACTGGTCATTCGAAACTATATTGATGCTCTACTCGGCCTTCCCTGGGGAAAAAATGCACCGACATCGCTTGATCTAATCCAAATTGAAGGCGTTCTTGAGGAAAACCACTACGGCTTAAATGAAGCCAAAGAACATATTCTGGATTGGGCCGCAACCGCAATTCTGCAAGGATCGCCCGCATTTCGCCCCCTTTGCTTAGTCGGACCGCCTGGGGTTGGCAAAACATCTTTCGCTCAATCAATTGCCCGGGCCCTTGGCAAGCCTTTTGCCCGACTCGCGCTTGGCGGAATGCGCGACGAAGCTGAAATCAGGGGTCATCGGCGCACCTACGTGGCGGCATCGCCGGGCAAGCTAGCCAAAGCACTTGCATGGAGCGAAGTTTCAAACCCGGTGATCCTTCTTGATGAGATCGACAAAGTTGGCTTTGAAGGCAAAGGAGATCCCGCAAGCGCGCTCCTCGAGGCACTCGATCCCGAGCAAAACCGCTCGTTTTCTGACAATTTTTTGGAAGTTGGTCTCGACCTCAGCGAAGTAGTGTTTATTGCAACCGCAAATGCCTTAGAACCTTTGCCGTCGGCACTCCGAGACCGGTTTGACGTGATTTGGTTTGACGCTTACAGCGACGCCGAGAAGCTAGTACTCGGCAAGAACTTTCTGCTGCCACGCGCGCTGCATGCTCATGGAATTACCGAATCTCAAATGATCCTCACGGACGAAATCATGCGGAAAATTATCGAGGAATATACATTTGAAGCTGGAACTCGTGGCCTCAGCCGCAGATTGGAAGGGATGGCAAGAAAAGCGGCACGACGGATAGTTACGGGAAAATCCGGACCTTACACGGTAACCGAACCGGATTTAAAATCGTGGTTTGGAAGCTCAATTTCCACCAGACCGGCAATAAATGCGCAGACGGGGATTGGTCAAAGTTGGGGTCTAGTGGTCTCTGAAGCGGGTGGCCAAGCGATATTAATTGAAGCGGTCGTCAATTCGCCTAATGGAAACCGGGCCGATCTTCAACTAACCGGTAGTCTCGGTGAAGTTCTTAAGGAATCGGTTTTGGCGGCCCTCACATTTTTAAGAACCGCTATTCCCGAGGCGAACAAATTGCATGATATTCATCTTCACATCCCGGCAGGTGGAGTGCCAAAAGATGGACCCAGTGGCGGCATTCCCATTGCAATTGCCCTGGCCTCATCGTTTTTGAAAAAACCGATTCCAGCAGGAATTGCCATGACTGGGGAAATCAGCCTTTCTGGCAACGTGCTTCGCATAGGCGGATTGAAAGAAAAAATAATTGCAGCTCAGAGAGCAAGAGCTAAAGTCGTCATATATCCAACTGAAAATGAGGGAGACTTTTGCGACCTGCCCGACGAAATAAAGCAATCAATGAAGTTCGTGCCGGTAAAGTCCCTGATCCAAGTCCTAGGTTATGTTGGTTTAGTCAATCCGGAAAATAGAATCCAAAATAAACGGGCTTAATTTGAATAAGGAAATCCTTATTCCAGAAGGTGGGGTCAAACTGGAATAAGGAAAACCCTTATTCCAGAAAGTGGGGTTTAACTGGAACAAGAAAAACCCTTATTCCAGAAAGTGGGGTTAAACTGGAATAAGGAAATCCTTATTCCAGAAAGTGGGGTCAAACTGGAATAAGAAAAAGTCTTATTCCAGAAAGTGGGGTTAAACTGGAATAAGAAACGTTCGAATCGCGATGAAAAGGGATCGAAAACCGACCGGTAACTATTTAGATTTTGCAACTCACGGCGAAATTGTGAAAGCTTTTTTGCCTAATCGCTTACCCCCTGAAGTTCCAATCAATTTTGATTCGCCACTTCAAAAAAAGTTTGTAGATGCAAGCTATGCTTTAGGGAGACTTTCAGTCAGTACAACTTTACTACCTGATCCGCAGGTATTTCTTTACTCATATGTTCGACGTGAAGCACTCCTCTCATCACAAATCGAAGGAACTCAATCGTCTCTTTCAGATCTCCTTCTCTTCGAACTTCCAGAAGTGCCGGGCACTCCAATCGATGATGTAATCGAAGTATCCAACTACGTTTCCGCGCTTGAGCATGGGCTTGCTAAGCTAAAAGAACTGCCAATTTCAAGCAGGCTGATTCGAGAAGTTCACGAAAAAATATTAGCTGGCAGCCGGGGCGCGAACAAAAATCCGGGCGAGTTTCGAACCAGTCAAAATTGGATAGGTGGTTCAAGACCAGGCAATGCCCATTTTGTACCCCCGCCTGCTCAAGCTCTTACAGAATGCATGAGCGAACTTGAACGATATGTTAATAACAAGCAATCCCCTTATCCGCCACTCATAGACGCGGCGTTAGTTCACTATCAATTTGAGACAATCCATCCTTTTCTTGATGGCAATGGACGCACTGGTCGAATTTTAATCGTACTGATGCTCTATGCAGCTGGGTTATTGCCTGAGCCTTTGTTGTATTTAAGCCTTTATTTCAAGCAAAACCGTACTCAATATTATAATCTCCTCGACTCAGTTCGAACAGAGGGAAATTGGGAGGCTTGGATCGACTTCTTCCTAGAAGGAGTAAAAACCACCGCAGAAGCAGCTGTGAACACGGCTCAAAGACTACTTGCAGTGCTCCAGGAAGACGAAAAACTGATCCAGAAGAATCCGTCTCGGGCGTCGGCATCTTCACTCCAGATTCTAAGAGCGATGAGCGAAAAACCGATCACAAATCTCAAAGCAATTTCACGTGCTACAGGTCTTAGTTTTCAAACCGCATCTGACCGAATGAATGATCTTAAACGATTGGGTTTAGTGAATGAAATCACCCATGGTAAGCGTCATCGAGTATTCGCCTACCACAGGTATCTCGACATCTTAAGTGAAGACACTGAACCTCTTAGATAGTCCGGGCAAAGTCCAAGACCTTGACTCAAATAAAATCTTGCCCAAAAAGGAAAGCAGTTAATTCAGATTTCAAGTCTCTGTAATTACGGTTCCCACCCCAACTTCGCCGTCTAAAGCGCGGATTAACCCATTCTCGGTGCTGGCATTTAAAATATGACAAGCGTCAACCCCGCCAACTACCGCTTCAATGCATGCTTCAAGCTTTGGGATCATGCCCCGATCCGCGTCTCCGGAGGTAATTAGATCACGAGCCTTCTTGATTGATAATCTAGGATAATTTTGATCCGGAACCTTCCTATGTACCAAAACGCCATTTGCGTCAGTCATGAGGAGTAATTTACTAGCCTTTAATGCCACTGCAATTGCCGAAGCCGCGAGGTCTGCGTTAACGTTTAACGGCTTTCCAAACTCGTCTTCACCTACAGTAGCAACAACTGGCAAGAACCCGGCATTTAGCAATGTTTCAATGATTTGAGGAAATACCTGAGTCACTTCGCCCACTAACCCTAATTCATCTGATATAGTCTTAGCGATTAATAATTTGCCATCCCTTCCGCTTAGTCCTACGGCCGCGATGCCGCTCAGATTAAATGCCGATGCCAACTTTTTATTGAACTTGCCAGACAGCACCATTTCAACTACCTCCATGGTATTTTCGTCGGTTACCCTAAGCCCATTTACAACCTTCTTAGTCATGCCCAATTTATCAAGCCACCGATCTATTTCGATCCCGCCGCCGTGCACAATCACGCACCGAATCTGAGCTTTCAGCAATGATCGGACATTATCAATCAGTAGATGCAATCGCGCCGGATTGTCAATTGCCGCTCCGCCAAATTTAATCACGAAGGTTTCGCCTTTCCATCTAGCGAGCCATGGCATTGACTCATCTGAAAACCGATTCAACCTATCTGCCCCAACATTCAGCTTTTATACTACCGTGCGTAGAAATAGATCGGTAGACTCTTCTGTTAATTCATGCGCCCGATCTTATTTAGGGTTTTCAATTTCCCAATTCACAGCTACGGGGTGATGCTCGTCATCGCTTTTTTACTTGGATTATGGCTGGTACGAATTCGCGCTCCAAGGTTTAGAATTGATTCCTATAAACTAGGCGATGCCTTAATCGTTGCGCTTTTTCTTGGTGTAATTGGAGCGCGGGTTGTCTTCATTCTCCAGGAGCTTCCTTATTATCTTCATCACGTCGATGAACTCTTTAGCTGGCAATTCTCGGGATTAACCAGCTTCGGCGGTCTACTTTTCGGATTGGTTTGGATGATTATCTGGTCCAAAATGCGAAAAATCTCGGCTTACAAAGTTATGGATTGCATTGCGCCGTCGTTTTTGTTATGTACCGCAGTTGGGCGCATCGGATGCTTGCTCAATGGTTGTTGCTACGGAGGCGTTTGCGCAGCTACTTTCCCTTTGGCGATATTCATTCCTCAGGATGGGAAATTTCACTACCCAGCCGAGGTTATCGATTTTTCGCTTAACCTGATCGGAATGTTTTTCCTACTTGCTCTTGAGAAACGAAAAACCCTTATCAGCGGTCAAGCAGCGGGAATTGCCTTAATGTTGAACGGATTATCGCGATTTATTTTCGAATTTTGGCGAGGTGGAACAGCCGCGCAAGTTGCAAATGGGACCGCTTCGTCGGAATATTTAGTGGGTCGCATTACCGAGGCCCAATTTGCCGCCGCGGGCTTAATTATTATTGGAATTGCGCTCTACTATTACGTAAAGAAAAAGAGTCCTTACGAAAAAGAATGGCTTCTGCCGATTACTGAGTCATCGTCGGAGCCAGTTAGAGTTTGAATTTTCGCGGTCAATTGAAGCAGTTTCAGACTCTTCGGGCCCTGGTCATCGGGGACGCAATGCTTGATCACTACATTTTCGGAGTTGCCACGCGCGTCAGCCAAGAGGCTCCCGTGATGGTAATCCAGCAAAGATCAACTTCTTCAGTTCCAGGCGGTGCCGCGAATGTTGCGATGAACATTGAAGCCTTGGGAGCGAAATGTGATCTCATTGCGATAACTGGAAATGACTCTGACGGGCACATTTTACGGAAGGTGCTGAAAGATCGGGGCATTGATCCGGGTGGTTTAATCTCCGATCCAGACAGACCCACTACTACTAAAACTCGAATTGTAGCCAATCACGGCCATCAGGTAATCCGACTAGATCACGAGTCGGATGCCCCAATATCAACAGATCTACAAGCCGAAATCTATCTGAAACTCGAGGCTGCAATCGGCAAGGTCGATTTTGTTTTGCTCAGCGATTATGCCAAGGGTTGCGTCAGCGAACGAATTGCTCAGGAAGTCATCCAAATGAGTGCCCGGTTTGGAAAGCGAGTTATCGCAAATCCAAAACCATCCACGGTCAAGTGGTATCGCGGAGCCTATTTACTGAGTCTTAATCAGTTTGAAGCTGCAGTTACTCTTGGAATACCTGAGATAACGATTGAAAATGCAATTGAATCAGCGATGAAACTGCGTGAGATGCTTGAGGTAAATGCGATGGTGGTAACCCTTCGCGCAGACGGAATGGCGGGCTGTTGGGACGGAGGATTGGCACTGATTCCCGCAGTGCGGGTCGAAGTTTATGATGAATCCGGTGCGGGTGATACCGCAATCGCAACGTTGGCTTTATGCGCCGGAGCCAGCACCGATAACGGGGAAGGCCTAGGAGAGTCGGCCCTGAAACTCGCAACTAGAACTGCGGCATGCGTTGTCGCAAAAGCGGGCGTGTGCGTCCCAACTTCTCATGATCTTGAACTCATCGGGGCTAGTTCCGATCCATGCTAAAGGGTCTCGGTTCTTTGCATGGATGCCAAGGATCCGCGTTAAACCACTAACTAAGCACCTTTTTGGGTACCTTTAACAGCAGTGCGAATTAAGAACAAAGAAATCAACCGGCGAAGGCATCGCAAAGAGCAAGTGCGCAAAGCCGCCAAGTTATCAAAAACATTTTTATCTTTTAATCCTCCAATTATCCACGCTGCTCCTAATGACGAAGCTGGCGAGCAAGTAATAGGTTCCGAATCGGCAAAGCGCGGGGGCAAACAACCGGCGTCAAAAGCTGCTCATGCCGAGAAGAAATCGTGGTTGAATCGACCTATGGAGCGGGATTATGCTCAGCAACAGAAAAGGGATCATCTTACTTCTAAGTCCCAATCTGAAGGCTCTAAGGGTCATGCGAAAGAGGGAACAAAAGCAGAGCATCACGAATCATCCGAGGAAATCAAGTCCGATGCCAAGGATTCAACTGGCACCAAAGAATCGGAAACTCATGGTTCGGATAATGAAACCAAGCAAGTAAAAGCCGATCGGGAGCCGAAGGACACTTCCGAAAAAGAAGCCGAGACTAAGAAAAAGGCTCCTAAGCCAGCGGCTGACGATGCGGTGACTCCGGCAAAACAAGCTTCTGCTAAAGCCGAACCAAAGGGAGCCAAGGAAAAACCTAAGTCGTCCAAGAGCGATTCAGACTCTGCTGACAAGGAATCAAAAGCATCCAGCCCCAAAAAGGATGAATCGAAGCCAACGACCGACGCCAAAAAGCCCGACGACAAGCCAAAGGCAAAAGCTGAAAAAAAAGAAGCTCCTAAGGCGACAAAAGCAAAAGATTCGAAGTAAGCAGTTTTTTAAACCCATTGCAGGTTGAAAGGGAATTGCGGAAGCCACCCAGGAGGACTCCCGCCAGCGACGCAGACTCTGGATGCAGGCGTGGCGTAGTTATCACAAATTTATTAGCTGGGTTTCAGTAAAACAGCGTCAGCCACGTTCCATATCAAGTGATATGCTAACTTTCGGACAATGAATTCATTAAGATGATCCCTTTTCTGTTGCTGAGCATAATCCCGCTCCATAGGTCGATTCAACCAGTGCGCCTAAGATGCGAATACTTGCAAAACCCGCAAGGTATCGACGCGTTGCGACCTCGGCTTTCATGGCAGGATACTTCAACATCTAGAGATCAAAGACAAACAGCGTTTGAAATCCAAGTAGAAAGGGTTAAAGGTCCGTTCGGGACTCCTCCATCGATCAATTCAAATAAGGATTTCGTTTGGGACACGGGGAAGGTTTTCAGCGATCAATCCACTAATTTTTTTTACAGCGGCAAGGCGTTAACATCTGGACAGCAATACTCCTGGAAAGTTCGTGTCTGGAGCCAAGATGGGGCGCGATCTTCCTGGAGCAAATTATCCTATTGGTCAACTGGCCTGCTTAATGCAACGGATTGGAAGGGGAAATGGATCGGATTAGACTCTGGAAGTCCGCCAAATGCCCTCGCCAATTCAAACTGGATTTGGTTCCCAGAAGGAAATCCACTTATGGCAGCTCCAATTGGCAGCCGATTCTTCCGCAGGACTTTTACTGTTCCTTCTTTGAAAATTTCTCAAGCGATTATATCTATTGATGCTGACAACCAATTTCAGTTGTATGTGAATGGTCATCCGGCAGGAAAAGGAGATGATTTCATCGTCCCGGGAATTTTCCAAATCGGAAAATTCCTAAGACCGGGTAGAAATATTTTGGCGGTAAAGGCGACAAATATTGGTTCCACCCCCAACCCCGCCGGGCTCATTTCCAATCTGAAAATATCGTATGTAAGAGGTCTAAAAGTACCAATTAGCTCAGGTCATTTATGGAAGTCCTCGGATCATCTGCAATCAGGTTGGAACGAACCTAATTTCAACGATTATAATTGGGTTCCAGCTATGGTCCTCGGCAAATATGGCATGCAGCCGTGGGGCAGTGTTGGAAATGAAAATCGGCGATTACCTGCTCGGTATATAAGGCGCGAATTCGTAGTTAAAAAGAAAATAAGAGTCGCAACCGCTTACGTCTGCGGTCTCGGATTTTTTGACATGTTCTTAAATGGCCGGAAAATTTCAAATGATGTAATGGATCCGGCGTTATCCGATTACTTCAAAACCGATTATTATGTGACGTTTGACGTTACAAATCAACTAAAGCGGGGCAAAGATGCCATCGGTGTAATCCTCGGAAATGGACGATTCTATGCGCCCCGATTAACTGATCCAGCCGTTACTGAGACTTTCGGCTATCCCAAATTACTTCTGCAGCTTAACATTACTTACACGGACGGCACTTCAGAGCAGATTGAAAGCGATGGTAGCTGGAAAGTTACCGATCAAGGTCCGATCCGCACAAATAACGAATACGACGGCGAAGAATACGACGCCCGAATGGAAATGACTAATTGGAGCAAAGTTGGATTTAACGATGCCGGATGGTCTCACGTCCAACTGGTGTCGCCTCCAGGCGGCAAATTAAAAGCTCAAATGATTGAGCCAATACGAATAGTCTGCACGCTAAATCCAGTGAATATCACCCATCCAAAAGCTGGGATTTACATTGTTGATATGGGGCAAAACTTCTACGGCACCGTCCAATTAAAGGCAAAAGCAGCCCGGGGTACTCGCGTTAAAATGGTGAGTGCATATAGTCTTAAGCCGAATGGATTGCTTAAGACCGCAGATAACCGCTCAGCTCAAAGCACTGATATTTACACCTTTAAGGGACGCGGCGTCGAAACTTGGAATCCTATTTTCAAGGGGCAAGGATATCGAAGAATTGAAGTTTCGGGATTCCCTGGCGTTCCTAAGCCTGAGAATTTTGAGGGTCTAATGATCCATTCTGATGTCAATTTGGTGGGAGCATTCCAATGTTCAAGTCCGTTCGTCAACAAACTTCATAAGACGCTTCGACGCGGCATGGAGCTCTTTTTGCGAAGCGAGCCGCTCGACCCGGATCGAGACGAGCGTCAAGCATGGTTTGGTGATCCGGCTAAGGATGCTGAAAGTGACGCTTATAACTTTGACGTTGCCGCTTTTTACACCAAATGGATGGACGATATTCGGACTTCTGAGCGTCCAAATGGGTCCCTTCCCGATGTAGCCACGTTTTGGACTTGGGGCGAGGATATCGTTTGGCCAAGCGTTTTTACAATCATTCCCGATTGGTACATCGATTTTTACGGAGACTCCAATTTAAGTGCTCGCAATTACGCGGCGATGAAAAAGTGGGTTTTGGCGATGAAATCGCGCCACCAATTATCGGATGGAACTATGGATCGCGGCGAATACGGCGATTGGTGCGATACGTCCACTATCGGAGGAAAAGTAGGGGATCGAGGCTCTACTCCGAGCGAGCTGATATCCACAGCCTACCAATTCCACAATTACCAAATCATGAATCGCGTTGCCTTGCTGCTGGGGCATGGCGACGACGCAAAAACGTTTGATAATCTGGCAAATCAGATGAAAATCGACTTTAATCGCAAGTTTTTTGATCCTCAAACTGATTCGTATTCAGGCAAAACCCAATGCGGTTATGTGCTTGCCCTCCAATTTGGGCTTGCTCCAATTGATCATCGTGCCGCGATAATCCAGAACCTTGTTAGGGACATTATGGTAACTCATCATGGGCATCTTACGGTGGGATTAATTGGGATGCAATGGCTCATGCAAACTCTAACCGAGATAGGCAGGCCGGATGTTGCTTGGACGATTGTCAATCAGAAAACACGACCAAGTTGGGGTTACATGCTCTCAAAAGGGGCAACCACAATTTGGGAAAGATGGGATTTTGATACCCGAGATCCGGGGATGAACAGCGAAGCCCTCCTCATCCAGGCGGGCAATTTGGATGCCTGGTTTTATCAGACCGTTGCGGGAATCACATGCGATCCGGCTGGTCCCGGATTCAAGAAAATCTTTATTCGTCCGGAGCCGTTAAGTGGCTTGACATGGGCGAGCGGTCAATTTAATTCAGTTCATGGGGTGATTCATAGCAGTTGGCGTCACACCAAAAAGGAATTTGATCTTACTGTTTCCATCCCAGCAAATACAACTGCAACCGTTTTTATTCCAGCTTCTGGTCTTCGAAATATTAAGGAAGGCGGCAAATCACTTCAGAATTTGTCAACCTTGAAGACTCCGACGATTGCGTTTGGCAAAGCTGTAATTGAAATCGGTTCAGGCACATATCACTTTCGCTCACAAATGTAGAATTCACCCAGCCCAGAATGGAATTTATCGCGACTGCTTCCATAAAAGTCTGTCGTTCCGAGCCAAGGGCTACTAATCCGGTTCTCAAATTGCCGCATGGACGCGGCTCAGCATAGTTTCCCCGTCGTCGTTGAAGAAGGGGAAACTGATAGTCGACCTGGATGGTGACTCTGGGAAGGGGAAGATGGAAAAAGAAAAGTACAAACTTGGAGGTTTCGACAGCTTGCCGAATTAGCCTAAGTCTCGCAGTTACGACTCTGAATTGCCGCGTCCTTCCGACAATTCTGAAATCCACTCACGAGAAGCCCAGCAACAACAAACCCTAAGGCAATTGATTTACCGCCCCAGGCTGTAGAATAGACTTCATGCCTGAAGCGATTATTTCCGTCAAGGACCTCAGAAAAACCTATCTGGGAAATATCGAAGCGGTTAAAGGGGTCAGCTTTGAGGTCGAAGAAGGTGAATTTTTTGGCTTCCTCGGACCAAATGGAGCAGGCAAAACCACCACCATAAGCATGCTTGTGAACCTGGTGACCAAAACCAGCGGAGAAATAAAAATTGACGGGCTAAAAATTGAAAAAAACCGCGATGAAATCTACCGCAGGATTGGATTTGCCATGCAAGAAGTGGGGCTCGATGAAACCGCGACAGCCCGCGAAATGTTGCAATTACACGGACGGCTTTACCACCTGCCACTCGAAATTATTAATGAAAGGATCGCAAAACTCCTCAAATTGGTTGAGCTTGAAAACGTTGCCGATAGGTTTACAAACACTTACTCGGGTGGGATGCGGCGCAGATTTGATCTCGCCCTTTCTCTGATCCATGAGCCCAAGATATTATTCCTCGACGAACCTACGCAAGGCCTTGATCCTCACGCAAGGATTCTCATCTGGAACCACCTGCGAGAGCTTAACGAAGGCGGAATGACGGTGTTTTTAACAACTCACTTTATGGAAGAAGCCGAAGCCCTTTGCAATCGCGTCGCAATCATGGATCAAGGGCAAATCGTAACCTCAGGGACAATCCCAGAGCTACTAAAAGAGCATCAGTGCAAAAACCTTGAAGAAGTATTTTTGAAAACAACTGGAAGCAATTTAGGTTCGGAAGACGTGAATACGAACGCTGCCGACCCTTATTCAAGGTCGCGGATGTAACTAAATGACTACTTTTTTTTCTGATTGGTATTACCTATCGATTCGTAGCACAAAGCAAATTTGGAGACCCTTGCTTGCCCTCATTCCTTCCTTATTTATTCCAGTATTTTTCTTCCTTGTGAATTCGGCGTCCCTAAGCGCGTTTGCCAAAGTGCAGGGCTTCCCTCACGTTTCATATCGTGATTTTATCGCCCCCACTGCGATGTTCACGGCCGTATTTTTCTCCGCTGGAAATGCAGGCATCGAGCTGGTCCAAGATATTACAAGCGGCTATTTCAAGAAGCTCATGATCATGCCAATTGCTCGGCTAACGATTATTCTGGGCCGATTAACAGAAGTGACGATCCAAGCGGTGGTGCAAGGAGCAATTGTGCTCGTTTTGTTACTCGCGGTTGGAGTGCGAATCAGCACCGGTTACATGGGAACAGTGGCTATTTTTGGGATGCTCATTTTATTTGCAATGGGATGGAGTTGCGTAAGCATGTTATTCGCCCTTCGAACTCAGAACGCGCGATTAGTTCAATCCCTATTTGTCATCGTATTCCCATTTTTGTACCTAACAACCTCGCAAGCTCCTATGAAGCTTTTGCCGCCCACCTTTAGGTTTATCGCCACGTACAATCCCGTGACCTATATCATCGAAGGGGTCCGATCGCTCATTCTCACCTCGTGGAGCGATCCATCCGTTTGGCAAGGGTTTGCCGTGGCCACGACGATATTCGTGGTTATGGTCGTCTTAACTTTGAATTCATTCCAAAGAGCCTTAAAATAGAATCGCCACGAGTGCCATTCTTGGTGCTACGGTTAATCTTGAAACGGTAGGGTTCACGCGCAATTCAAGACGTCCAACATAATCTTGAACTTAATCAGCTACGCTTATTCAAATGGCGCGGCTTCGACCTATGTCTATGGTGGAGAGGGTGCAAAAAGGAGGTCTTCCGAGCCAAGCGGGATTGTGACCACATTTGTCTATGCCAAAGGCATTTGGTTGAGGAAAGAAGCTGATGGGGGTCACAAGGTATACCTACGGTAACCGGGGCGAACTTTTGGCTGAAAACCGAAGCGGGACTGAAAGCTTCTACCTGATGGATGGTCGTGGTTCTGCTTCGCTGCTGGTTGACGATATCGGATCGACGACTGATTCGTTTGAGTTCTCTTACTATGGCGAAACTGAGTCGCGAACCGGATCAACGGCGACGCCATTTCAATGGCTAGCGACAAGAGGCATGTATACCCCGATTGGTCCTGAAATTCCATTTCAATTCGGAAACTTCGCAAAAGATCCTGTTAACGACTCCAGTTATATGGCGCCATGGGACCCCACCAACGGAACGACAATTGGCAACTTCCCCAGATCTTTCCTTCCCCCAATAATCGTGGTATGCGGTTCAATTCTCCCACTCCATGGATTATTATTAAGCCTATTTTTTTGGACATATAAAGTACCTACAGCTTGCCTTTCGCCCTGCGTGGTACTATCTACAAGAAAATTCTGGGCAGGCTTAGGGCTTATTAAGAGACTGTGAACATGTGTTCATCACCTTGAAAATAGAGCCTTCACTCTATTTTTTTAAAGCCAATGGAACCTACTCGTAATGAAAAAAAGTGGAAGTATGCTGACCGAGCCTTTATCCAAAATACAGGTTCATTGGCAGAGGGCTACTACTCTGATGCCGCACCGGGAGAAGAAGTTGGAGAAGATGAACTAGATTCCTCAGCTGGCCTAACCGTAGCAGACCTAAAAATACAGCTTAAGAACGCTGATGGGCATCTCAAAGAGGTAAATCTTAGGCTCTCCTTTATGCTCCATGAAGGAGAAACCTTTGAGGCTCAGGTACCGAGTTCTGTCAGAAACATAGTCGAAGCGCAGCATAATCAGGGGTTTGTATCTCAGCGCATCCTAAAGGAAAATCTCCACCGACTCGGCTCTGAAGCGCACGCAGTTTCTACCAGATTCGCATCCACGTCAGTTCACTTAGATTTCAAACCGGTTGTATCTGAACTAGGATATAGGCTTAACATAGAAGCAGTACATGCTGCGCAAAGCCCTGCAATCCCTCTCCCTGAAGATGCTTATACAGGACGCCCTGCTATGGGGCTCGGTCCGGAGTACAATTTTGGCGGGGTCGCACATCCCAATGAAATAAGCTTCCCTCACGGAACAGTCCCACCAAAACCAGGTATCTCCGCCACTGTTGCTACATTTCCTACACATAACGGAAGGAAAATCTTTTACACAAACCCTATTCCAGCAGCACATCAAAATACTGACGCGGACGGGGACCAACAGATTATTATTTCTATCGAAAGAAATACCCGTGACCTACAAAAGAATCTGCAGGGAGAGATGCGCACACAAAGGCACTATTTACTAGATAAATCTCCTAATGCTTCCTCCACTACGATATACACGGATGAGCCTACAGGCATCACATATGCTGACCTATTTAACACTACGAAACCTTTTAGGTCGTCTGCACAAACCATATTCGCTAAATCAGCCCAACTAACTCGGCAAGAACAAATTGATAAAATAAGTGTCGCAGTTAGCGACCCCCACATAGGGCTAAGAACAACAGGTCTCTACCTGGAGGGAATAGAAAACGCTAGTTACTATGCAAGTCATACTGGTGATTTATCAACTGGATCCGTTTATGATAAGCTCTTTAATGGGCAAAAGCACAGGAGAGTAATTGAAGGCACAGGCCTAAAAGCAGTTAGAAGAAACGGCTCCCTAGAAGTCCCCGTCCTAGACGTTAGAGGCACAGCTTTAAATCCTGAATACAATTTAATGCTGCTAGCCCCTAAGAAAGTGCACAGTATAGCAAATACTATCATAGGGTTAGAAAAGCTGAATGAAAAAGACCTCCAGACAAAACTCGATGCAGCCAACAATGAGTACTCTGCCCTGAACAGGCTCTTTCTGGATCCGACCAAAAGTCTAGTAGGCAATGTACGAAAGTTCCAAGATCTTTCCTACCTCCAGCTGCCTAGGCAGGAACTCTTTGCACATAAGGAAGATTACTATGGGAGACTACGACCTCAAGTACTTGACTTAGATAAATCCCTCGCGAAGCAAGAAAAGAAGTCGCTAGCTCGGAACATAGCTGTCCGAAATGCTAATGATCCTAAATCTCCCGATCTATTTACCAGGCTTACGGCTAAGATATTTAGGGATGAAAAGGATCTCCGTAGCCATGGGGTTCTAGAACTCTCATCTCTTGACGTTAGTAAGTACCAACCCGCCCATTTAGTTGGAACAGCAGAGAGGTTAAATAGTGGACTCACAAGCCTCTCGGCTCTGCGCGTCAATTACAGATTACCTAGTGGAGCAAGGGAGTATATTACCCAGATAGACCGGGCCAACAAAAGAGCTACCGTATCTTTTATGGTTCCTTCCATTTACGTAGGAGTCGATGGGCAAGTAAAAATAACTTCCGCCCGGGATACATTGAGGCATTCTCTCAATTCAATGTCGGAAGCATCCCTAGCGATTCCTCAACCAGGCAGAACAGAGAAGCGTAGTTTTGGACTGCCGGGTGAACATTTCTCCCTTGATAATATTAGGGATGGTAGTGAGCAAGCAGCTGCGTTATCTAAACATTCCGGGATATCTGTTCCGCAGATATTAGAAAGAGTTGCAGAAGCTAAAAAGACTCCCTTAGACGAGAATCCTCTCGGCGACCTTATTATGCTCCATGACATGGCAACTTCTAAAGGAATTGCGAGAAGTATCAAAGAGAAAGTTAAGGAAGCTATAGATACTAAAGGTGTTCATGTCAACATGCCTGTAGACGAACACGATTGGACTCCAAGATTCGGACCAGAAAACGAGTACATAAAGGAGATGCTTGGGCGCACAACTTCCGTCGCAACTGTGAACTTCAACGCTGCTAGAGAGGATAAAAATGAAGCACCAGGTCTTGCACTTGTGCATGATTCCCCGGGCCACTTAGTCGAGGCTAACATAAGGGCAATGGAGGAAGTGGGAGTTATGCCCCTTGGCAAAATGGCCTCGAAAGCTTCTTCCCATGCTCAAGTTACTACATATTCTCACGAACCTGGACTCGATAAGTTAGCCTCAATGGAAGGACCTGCAGATGAATCTGCTCTCTGGAACAAGTCTAAAACTAAACCCCGTACCCAAGGTCAGGGTGAAATAGGAATGAGGGCAGCCGTCGTGCACATAGGAAACAAAGATGACAGGGATGAAGCTTTTTATAAGATTGGGGAAGCAGAAAATACCGCTTTGTACGGAGACGAAGGCATCGTCTGGGTTTCGGATAGAGGCTTCCAGAAAATCAAAGACCATCTCACATCAGAGTTTGGTCCCATGGGCCCGCACGTAAGTAACAATAACACGGCGTCTATAACCTCTGCAACGGGGGAGAAAAAGCAACTTTACAGCCTCCCACATACGGACTCTGCCGGTAACACTTCTTATTCTGCCGACATGAAGGATGAAGATGTCTTAAACCATTTTTATAACGACCACATCAGAAAGCTATTCTTCCCCGAGGGTTCAAAAGCCATGGTGCAATCAGTAAAAAATATCCGTAATGAATCCGGAGAGGAATTAGACCTGATCTTTAGTGAAGGTGAAGCAATCAAAAGAGGGATACTTCATAGTCAAATGCTACACGCAGCTAAAGAACAAGGAATATCACCTGAAGAACACTTCGAAAGAGTAAAGGATAAACCCGGTAACCTAACAGTTCCTATTGCAGGTCCTGCCGATACAAATGTAACAAATGTGCCAATTACGATGACCGACATAGGCACCATTAAGGTAAGACCTTCTGTTAGGACACCAGATACCAGAATGCCTGATACGCCTAAACTAGTTAAAAGGGGTACAGCACAACTAACATGGCAACATCAACAAAATGCACTCCTAAACCGCGTTGGAGTGGATATACACGGTAACCCAATTAATCTAGATGCTGCAATGGCTAAAACAGCTGCTAACAGTAGGATTAGAACTTTACCTGCCCTCTATGCGGGTCGAAGAATGCAACTAGACAAAGAAGCCGCGACTGAAGCTATTTTCGGAGCCAACGAATCGGGAGCAATTCCTAGTGCTGTCAGGGAAAAAATGAACGCAGAGCTGGAAGAAATTGCCACCTCAGCTAAAAATTTAGTCTACGGTTTGGATAATATTCGCACTAGCCACGAAGAGCAAATTGCCGAATTTCAGGAGGAGCAATTTTCTGTTGCTAGCAGCTCCAGTTCCAGCGAGGCTAAGAATGCTGCATTAAGAGCAATAAAGGAGAAAATGGAATTAACGATAGAAGCACCGAGGCATAGCAAAGCATCAACTATCGAGCCTCTTGTCCGTGAGTTTGCACGCCATGCAGACTTAAATCAGGGAGAAATGGCTCACGTTCTAGCCCACAATTATAAACAGGTTATTAATGTAGCTAAGGAAATTACCAATATGCACGATAAAGCAAGTATTAACATTTTAGAGCGGCTCCACTAATGTACAGGCACGAAATTACCCTCCCAAACAAAAGCGGATCCCCTTGACCGTAATCCTTCAACATCCAACAAGGCACAGCTGCGATTCTCTAAAAGAGAAATGTGATCTCGCACTACCTTCCGCTAAATCAGTCTTCGCTCGCCAACGAGTCCTCCTTTTGTCTCGATAGGTCTTCCGCGTCCAGTTCCCGGACCCTAACCTCCGCCCGGTCAAATACAGTCGCCGGTGCCCCCGCCATCTGGCGGTCTGCCGAGACCAAACCCACGTCCAATTCAGCCGAGTACTGGCGGTGGGTCGGGTGGGTCGCCAGAGCCTATAGAAGGAGGAAAACCAAAGAATGAAAACGCCTATCCAATGAGCTAAAGTCACTTAAACTCCCATCCTTCACTTAAGTTCCAACGACACAATTTGGAAACCTTAGAACCGTAAAAGGGAATTATGAAAGGAAAGAATAATCATCGCAATAAAAAATCGTTCAGCAAAGCGGTACTGCTGGCGTCTCTTTGCGCCATAACTACGCTTGGAGCATTTGGGTGCCATCACGGAAGGGGCAACCTAACCGGGAAATGGATTGTTGACCTCTCCAAAATGGACATTGGGACGGGTCCCACAGCTGACGTCGCCCGAAAAGTAGCTCCCACAATCTGGATTGAATTTACCAATGATGGAAAATACGTCCAAAATGCAATGGGTTTCCAATTGAAGGGTACCTACAAAGTTGTCGGCACCAACCTTGAGATGACGTCTGATGAAGGGGGCACCTCGTCGCCGGTCAAGCCCGATGGGATCATCACGAACGGCGGGAATACAATCACCTTCAACACCGGTCCTAAATTAGTGGCGTTCAAAAGGGCTGGATCATAGAGATCTTTCATAACATCTCTAAGTAATGAGCTTCCAGTGATCTATTTTGGACCAAACAAGGATCGGAAGAGGCCACTGATCCTGCAAAACCGCTCGCGTCGGTAAACTAGCGATTATGCTGGCTATTGTTCCTGCGGCTTTACTCCTCCAAGGATCGATACAAGATGTGCCAGAAATTAAGCTTTATCGGGGTTGCCAAATTGGTAGGCAAATCCCAGCTTACGACGTTGAGGACACCTACCTGGACGCCCAAGACCCAAATACCTCGCATGGCGGATTTTACTCACTTACCGGAGGGCCAGATAAAACAATTTTAATCAGATTTGGCGATATCCAAAGAGCTACCGGATTTCATGTCTACATAGTTAATGCATCGCTTGTCTTTACGAATTCATCCGACGCATTGCCAAGTCTCAAACAAATCAGCCAGGTGCTCAAACCGTGGGGTGAAGGTCCAGCCGTTACCCTGGGAAATACCTTCTCCCTGACGGTTCCCAACGCCAAACCCGTTGCTCCCGCAGCTCCCTATGAAGCGGCAACTTGGACTAATTTTCATCAAGGAGCAAAATCGGCAACATGGCAAACTCCAGGGGCTTTAGGTCCTTTTGATTCGATCCCAATTTCATCTGCCAAAACTCATTTTGCCAACGGTGAGTTCACGATTGACGGGCTTACGGCTGCCGTCCAAAAAATGGTTGATTCTCCTGGAGACAATTTCGGATTTGCCCTTCAATTCAATAACGCGGTTGATTTTGATTCGAGTGAGGCCAAGAATGGTCGCCCAGAATTAATTGTTGATTATCAATTGCTACCAAATTCAACAAACTTTAACGGATTATCGGTTCAATCCATTGAGCCTACCGGCGGGGATTCGTACACGGCAACGATTGTAAACCAAAGTGATTCGACTCAGCCTTCATTTTTATGCCAATGGACGTTAGACGACGTCCCATCGGGTCAACCCATTAGCATCCCCGCGTTGACAAAAGGTACCACGACCGCCGTTCAATTTCGAGGGAAAATCCCGGCAAGTAAGGACGATCATCGAGTTGGCAAATTATCCTTGCAACTTGAATCGGCGGCCGACCAAAGCTTCATAGGAAATCCGCTCTCGGTTTATACCAACGGCGAACCAATTGCATTTAATGTTTCCCTAGGCAGTAGTGATCGTACCAATTTGCAATCCAGCCATGGACGCGGGTTAAATGCTTGGCTACTGAGCCAAATTGATGCCTGCAATAATTTAGTATTTTCTCGGAGTCGATTCTCGTTCGCAATTTCCGGATGCCTTGAACGGGTGCGAATGGCCTCGCCAGGACCAGATCAAAACAACGCCGATTCAATCCAAATCACGACCGACGATATGCAGGAAGGGTCAGTCAGCAGTAGCGTCATTAAAAAAATCCTGCTTCATCTCGGCGCGGAAGATCTGGGCAGTCTTGAATTTATGCCCGCCGACTCTCGCGCGAAAATCGCCGGATATACAGGTGGTGGAATCAGCTGGTTCCCCGGGATCACAGGAGGCGGCGACATCCGATTTGATGGATCCATCCCTCCAAGTTTTCAGATCAGCGAGCAAGCAACCGAAAATCCAATTGCTCAAAAAACGCCGGTCGAACCAATCGGACCATTATCTGCAACCAATGTTGGGATTTTGAACGGATTAGTTGGTAAAGAAGGGGATAAGCGCGCTGAAACCCGAACCGAACTTGTTGGTCTCTACCCCGCTACGATCTTCGTCCAATCTTTTCACATTGATGGCAGCCCGCTCAAAAACGCGACTTTAAGTTTTTACCCTTACGACGGCAAATCGGTAAGTCTAACTCCTGAATATCAACTTAAAACTGGAGCGACCGATTCCGTGATTTTGCCAACTGGAAATCCTAAGAAGCCAGATCCGTTTACAACTGGCTCGCCCGTTGATCCCCGCGCTTTTCTGGTTAAATGCACGGTAGGCACTGAATCTGCCTTTAGCTGGATCAAAGATTGGCAATTTCACGACGCCTTTTTCAGAGGAAATAGCGGATTGGCGTTCATCGCGGTGCGATTTAATCTGGCTTCAGATTTAGTTGATCGGAGCGAGGATTTGGCATCCGAGAAAGCGATAAAAGATAGTCAAAATGACAGCGCCTCCGTACTCGCACCCTTGGTTGACACTGGGGATTCGCCTTTGATATTCAAACCTTCGGCCGCGCCACAATGGGTTGAAATTGACCTCAACCGAGATCGTCCAATTGCCGAAGTCCAAATAACTCTAGATCCGAAAAATTTCTGGCAGCACTTTGAGATTGAAACATACGGAACTGGTCAAAGTAGCGACCAAGTTACGACCTGGACAGTTGAACCGGATCTCGCTTGGACTTTGATTAATCAAGGATTTAACGGAACAAGCCAAACCGCAACATTGGTTTATCACGGACCAACCACGGTTGCGCGATTTATTCGCATCGTGTCATTGGATGGAGGATCAGCTTCGATTTCTAAGATTTCCGTTTTCGCTGCGGCGCCAAATCCAGCCGCGACTGGCATACTTCTTCCTAAGACCGATACCTCTTGATATAACCGATGCCAGAACCCAAAAAAAAATCAGGATTTTCTTTAAAAGCGGTCGTCATGGCGGGCGGAGAAGGATCACGACTTAAGCCAATAACTGTAAATCGCCCAAAACCATTGGTTCCAATCGCCAACCGTCCGATCATGGAGCATATTCTGACCCTCTTGAGGCGGCACAACGTTAAGGAGGTGGTCGCCACTTTGTGCTACCTTTCCGATGAAATCCAGGCTTATTTTGGCGATGGCTCTGACTTTGGAGTAAGTCTTAACTATACAATTGAATCGACTCCACTAGGCACCGCTGGCAGCGTCAAATTGGCGGAAAAGTTCTTGAAGGATGATACTTTTCTAATCGTCTCCGGCGATTCCCTAACCGATTGTGATCTCACTAAGGCCATCGAATTTCATAAAGCTCGCAAGAGCATGGCGACGCTGATTCTTTGCCACGTATCAAACCCTTTGGAATATGGGGTTGTCATCACTGATGAAGAAAATAAGGTAGTTCGATTCCAAGAAAAACCAAGCTGGAGCGAAGTTTTTTCAGACACGGTGAACACCGGAATGTATATCTTAGAACCCGAAATCTTCGATTACATGGAGTTAGAAAAGCCTTACGATTGGAGCGGAGACATTTTTCCAAAGTTGCTAGAAGACGGAAAACCAATTTACGGGTACGTAATGGATGGCTATTGGTGCGACATCGGATCTTTGCCTCAATATCGAGAGGCTCAAGAGCATTTTCTTAGCGGAAGGGTTGATTTGCCGCTTTCGGATGAGGTCAATGAATCAGAAAGTTCAGGGGTCTTTATTGGTCCAAATTGCAATGTGGACGAGACCGCTTCCCTAGTTCCGCCTGTATTTATTGGGCGGAATTGCCACGTTAAAAAAGGAGCTCGGATCGGCCCCTATTCGATTCTTGGCGATAATGCTTACATTGAGGAAAAGGCGACTATCGACCGCTCAATTCTTTGGGATAACACTTACGTCGGTCATAGTGCGGCTCTGCACAGCACCATCATTGGCTCGCGCGCGATCATAAAAAGGGATTGCGTTCTCCGGGAGGATTCGGTCATTGGTGATCGGTGTTTGATCGACGTCGGCAGCAATGTTCGTCCTCGGATTAAAATTTGGCCGGATAAAATCGTTGAGCGCGGATCAACCGTAACAATGAGCCTGGTTTGGGGCAACAAATGGCATGGGAATCTATTCCGGGACCTTGGAGTTGCGGGTCTTAGCAATATTGAAATCACTCCCGATTTTGCTTGCCGATTAGGTTCATCTTACGGCTCGTGTTTTCCGCCTCACACGAAAATAGTCACAAGCCGAGACAGCACAAGAAGTTCGAGGATGATCAAGCGGGCGATTTCAGCTTCTCTCTTATCTTCGGGATGCACCGTGCTCGATCTACATTCCATGGCCCTGCCGATTGCCCGCCATTACATCCATGCAAGCTCGGCAAGCGGAGCTATTCACGTGAGAAAGTTGCCTGATAATAGCCGAGTTACGCTGGTGGAACTGCTCGATTCGCGCGGAGTTTATTTGCCGAAAAATCTAGAACGAAAAGTTGAAAACTCGTTTTATCGGGAAGATTATCGGCGCGCGGATGCAGAAGCAATCGGTCAAATTGAATTTGCAAGTAATGCGGTTGAGCAATACCAAAGAGAATTTTTTCAATTGCTAGAATCAGCTGGAACAGCCCGCACAAAGCTCAATGTTGTTTGCGATTACGGATATTCGTCGATGGCGAGCTATTTTCCTGCAATGCTCGCCAGATTAGGCATCGAAACGATGTCCTTAAGCGGGTTCGATGACGGAAAACGAGCTCCAAGAACCGAGCAAGAAGTTGATGTTCACCTGACCAACTTGCAGCGAATCGTGAAAGACGTTGGCTATGATATCGGGGTGCTTTTCACCAGCGATGGCGAGCGGCTCACTTTGGTAGATTCTGAAGCTGAAATTGTCGGAGGGCATCGGCTGCTTGCGACTATTGCAGTGCTCCTTGCCAATGTTCAACCCAACGCAAAGGTTGCGATGAGCGTGACTGCTCCTTCAAAACTTGAGAATCTATTGGTTTCTCGCGGCTGCGAGGTAGTGCGCACAAAGGTTGACGTCCGATCTCTCATGGAAACGGCTTTGGAACAAAAAGTTACCTTTGCTGGAGACGAGCGCGGCGGCTTCATTTTTCCCGAGATGCAAAACTGCTTTGACGCTCCTTATTGCTTTGGGAAGCTCATTACGTTGCTTCGCCAAGCTAATTTAGGGCTCCATGAAGTTGTTGAATCGCTTCCAAGTTTTCATCTGGGCTACGAAAATGTGAGAGTGGATTGGGAAGACAAAGGAGCAATTATGCGGCAGCTTGCCGAATCCTGCGACGGGAATGCTCGGGTTGAGTTAACCGATGGCATTAAAATTTATAACGACAAGTCTTGGGCACTCATTCTGCCGGACGCGATTGAGCCAATGGTCCACATCTACAGTGAAAGCGAGGAAGATTCCCATTGCCACCAAATCGCCAATGATTATGTTGCTAAAATCGCCGCGATTCAATCTACTTTGTAAGGTAACTTTTTGCGAGCTTAAGCAAAAACGGGCATCGACTCAAACTTCTGACCCAGCACAACTTCGCTATCTCCGCCAACCCAAGAATCTAATGCAGTTGCGTAAACCTGGCGGAAGTCAATCTGGAACGGCACGTCACCCTGATCCAAATTTGAAAGGTCTGGAACCTTGCCATACAAGCCGCCCTTGACCTTGCTTCCGATGAGGAACATCGGCGCGGCTTTGCCATGATCGGTGCCGCTTCCGTTTTCGTAAGCCCTGCGTCCGAACTCGCTGAATGTAAGAAGGATCACTTTGTCGGCTTTTCCAATTGCTTCCATTTCGCTTTGAAATGCAGCGGCGGCGGCGCTAAATTGCGAATAAAGCGTTTGCTGAGTATTGATCTGATTGGCATGAGTGTCAAACCCACCCGCGCTAAAATAAACCACTCGAGTCGCCGGTGAAGTTGCAATAAGTTGGGCAATTTGTTGGAAGCCCTGACCAAATTGATCAGTTCCGTACTTTTCTTTCGGTGTATAATTTTGAACCTGCTTGCTCAATATTTCCATCGCATTTAAAGCCGAATCGGTAGCATTTCTAACAATTGCTTGACTTGACCCACCAGAACCGGATCCGCCTTGCACCTCGCGTAGAAGCTCCTGAGTAGCCGGATCACCAATCAGCGCATTCACGTCTTTCAAACTCGCAAAACAAGGCACGCTTACTTTTTCGCCCCGCAATGCCAGCGGCTGTTCGTTGCTAATTCCAATTGCCAATACCGGATTTAGTGGTCCCACTGAAAGTTGCTGATCTAAATGGCGGCCGATCCAACCATCAACGTAGTGGTTATCGGGACTTGCCGATTGCCAAATCTTCATGCTCTCAAAGTGACTTCGATTTGGATTTGGATAACCAACTCCCTGGATGATTGCCACTTTGCCCGCTTTGTAAAAATCATGGATTTCAGTTAGACCCGGATGCAGAGCCATTTGATTATCCAATTTCAAACTCTTGGAATCTGGTATTCCGAGGGTTGGGCGAAGCTTATAATAATTCGCATCGGCATAAGGAATTACCATGTTTAACCCGTCGTTTCCACCTGTGAACTGACACACGACCAAAATAGTGTCGCTTGAAGGTTTGCCCCCACGAGACATCCGAATCATGTCGGCTTTGGCGATGGCAGAAAGCCAAGGCGGTGCGACTAGTCCCACCGCGATCATCGTGCCTCCCTTGATCATTTGACGTCGACTAAATTGGTTATTCATGATTACTGTATATTGGTATCCTATTTGCAGGTTCGAATCGCGGGATAAATCTATCAGTTTTTATTGTTAATTTTAATGAAAACTTTCTCAATTGAACCTTTACAACTCTTAAAACGCAACTCGCGAAAAGATGTTCACAATGTAATAAATGAGATTACTGCAATGACTGAGAAATTTGCGGAAAAATCTGCACTGATTAAATAAATGCAAAACTCAAGCACTGATTCGCCTGCCGCGCGGCTTAAAATAAAACCAAGTTGCATTTTGTCTGCAGCTCTGCTTGCAGTTGTGACGGTTGCGGTCTTCGCCAGGCTCCAGGATTTTGGACCTGAGAGCACAATTCGAAAATTCAACATGGCAGCCGAAAAAGGCGACATTCAAGGAATACAAAACGAGATCGATATGCCAATTAGCAATCCTGACGCCGAAAAAATGGCGGCGTGGGCTCACGGACTATTGGATCAAGGGGCTAAGGTCCAAATCCAGCGGATGGCCCGCGCCCCGGATATAGTCAAGGCAGAAGTGATTTACATTTTGCCTGATGGCAGAATTGTTCCGATGATTTTAGTCGTTAAGGATATTGGACACGCCTGGAAAATTGATCCAACCGCCTCATTTGAAGCATGGCAAGCACTATTTGGCATCCCTGGCTAGTAAATTTTTTGCTTAAGAAATCTGGCACCTGCCGGACTGAACGGAGTTGTCACAATTTTGCGATAACTCGGAAGTACTATATGATCAAATTTGCGTCGAAATAGGATCGCCCGACCCGAGTTTAGCCAATCCGCGCACTTGCATTTCAGATCTAATAGCCTCAGTTCGCATAGTGGCTCCTGTAATTACATGCCAGATCATGCCGCCATACGTAAAAACTTCTGGAGGTTCACAAACAGAATCCACAAAGGTCAGATCCCAACTTCGATCAGTTTCTACCATAGTTAAGATGTCCAGAAAAGCCTGCACGTTTACATTCAAAGCGATTTTCATTTCGGCGAGACTCTCTGGCTGGTAGTCTGTTTTTTGGGATAGAATCGCTTCCATCCATGGAGCTGCAAACGCACTGGCTTTACCTAGCAGAGTGCGCAAGCTCGGATTGATTCCTAGCCAATAGTTCTCAAGTGGAATCGATTTATCAAGTTCAGAATCATTACATTTGGATGCGAAATCAAGCATTTTGCCCATTTCATTCTTATGATGATAAGCAAAAAACGAGTTCAATGACGTTGTATTGTTAGACATATTATTTTCCCTGTGATGCTGTGAGATTGAGGAAGGACAAAAATGCACTCGTTCGGTGGGATTTAACCGAAATTCGGTTGGAGCCATAATTCGAAATTTCGACGGCAAAATCCGGTAATGCCTTCGAAAAGCCCTCGAAAATCCTTCGAGTGTTTCGAATGTCGCTTCAAATGCAATTTCAGTAACGGACCGATTTGTGTGCAAAAGTTGCCATGCCGCTCTTTCAAGTAGCAATCGCCGCCTTGTTTGCATAATCGGTCTATCCCATTCTTTTGATGCTAGCCGATAAAAATGAGACCGACTAAAGGTAACTTTTTCCGCCAGTTGATGGCTTGATAAGCGAATATCTAGGTTCCCAATTAAATTGCCCAAATCTGGCATTTCCCGGTCCTTCTTTTTCTCATGCTCACTCACCTAATCATCATAGTTCTGTAATGGCACAAATTCCTTGACTATTTGTCTCTATTTGACTAAATCTTGTTTTGAAGCCCAAATTTTTCATATTTGCAATCTTTCGCCCAGCTTGAAAGGAACCTTTAGCTCATGCTGCAGAAATAATCTACCTTCGCCCTTTACCAATTGCAGATGGCTGGTTCCGTGAAAACTGAGTTACAAATAATCGCGCGGATCCGCGAATTTGCCTTTGAGAGCAGTTGCCGCAGCCGTCATTGGGCTGACTAAATGAGTTCTCGACCCCGGCCCTTGGCGACCTTCGTATGGCCGGTTACTTGTCGACGCGCTCCGTTCTTGAGGCCTTAAAATATCGCCATTCATCCCCAAGCACATTGAGCAGCCAGAGCGATGCCATTCGAAACCGGCAGCTTCAAAAATTTTGTTCAAACCCTCGATTTCAGCCTGACGCTTCACCGCATCCGAGCCAGGAACAACCATCGCCCGAACCCCAGAGGCAACATGATGCCCCTTCACTACTAATGCCGCCTGGCGCAAATCTTCGATCCTTCCATTCGTGCAACTGCCGATAAAAACGGTGCTCACGTCGGTTGAAAGCATTTCTTCACCCGGGTGAAGACCCATGTACTTCAGTGCCCGTGATTCACCAGCATCACGCGGCTCGGGCACGGTTTGATCGATATCAATTGTCATTGCAGGAGTGGTGCCCCACGTTATTTGAGGCTTCAACCTTGAAATATCCAGCGATTCGTGCCTATCAAAGGCACTTCGATCATCAGTTTTGAGCAATTTTGCGGCCGCCTTTAATTGCTCAAAATCTTCGCCTTTTGGAGCAAATTGACGGACTTCAGAAGAAATATAATTAAGAGTTACTTCATCAGGCGCAATCATTCCCGCTTTTGCTCCCATTTCAATCGACATGTTACAAATTGTTAATCGGCCATTCATGGTCATGCCCGAAACCGCATCTCCGTAATACTCCACAACATGCCCAGTCGCCCCGGCTGCTCCAAGAGATCGAATAATCGCCAGAATAATATCTTTCGAAACCACCCCCGGTGCTAACATCCCCGTGATTTCGATACCCAGCGATTTTGGCTTGCCGATAGTCCGCAAAGTTTGAGTAGCAAGCACATGCTCAACTTCACTGGTTCCAATTCCAAAAGCAAGTGCTCCAAATGCGCCATGGGTACTGGTGTGGCTATCGCCGCATACAATGGTAGTGCCTGGGAGGGTGATCCCTAGCTGAGGGCCAATTACATGAACAATGCCTTGTTTACTGTCTCCATAGCCAAATAGTGGAATGCCAAATTCGTTGCAGTTCCGAGATAAGGCCACAAGTTGGCGACCGCTCAGTGATTTTTCATCAATCGGGCGACCATCGGTGGGCACGTTGTGATCCACGGTGGCAAAAGTTAAGTCCTTGCGCCGCACCTTTCGACCTAGCTCGCGAAGCCCGTCGAATGCCTGTGGTGAAGTGACCTCGTGGATCAAGTGGCGATCAATATAAAGCAAAACTCCACCCCCGGGAAATTCTCTTACAACGTGAGAGTCCCAAACTTTGTCGAAAAGCGTTTGTGCCACTACTACTATTTTACTTTGGCGAGCGATCCCGTTATTCCTTTTTCTTGGAAGGGTTGCCGGGCAGTAATGCAAGAACAACACTTATAACTCTGGACTGATCGTCCTCGTAAGCCAACATAACTACCCACCGTTGCCTTGCGAATCCGCAGTTCCGATGGAAGCAAACCTGAAATTTTAAGCCAATTTCCCTGGTATATTTACTAGTTTTTTCATAAAACTGGCAAAATCCTTGGCAAATGCTCCCGATTTCCAAAAACATCTGATATATTGTATGTAGTCGTTAAATTGGTGCAAGTGTGTTGCAACATGATAGCGAATGGATCGAAAAATGAAAAGATGTTTTTTTGCTTTGAGTGCTATCGCAATCGTGGGTTTTGCAAATGGGCAGGTAGTTAACGGGAGTTTCGAAACGACCGCTGCGGGTGGGCCAAATTCGACCCTAGTCAATTCTGACGGATCTAACCAGACTGGGCTTTCTGGAGCCGACGGTTGGTCAACCTTTTTATATAGCGCAGGGGTTCTGGACACGAACCAAGTTCCTGCTGGAACCCAAGCACCTTTGCTGGCGGGGCAAGGCAACTTTATGCTTTACGTTTCCAACAGTGGTGCCACCGGCGGAATATACCAAGACCCGAACTTGCCTGCGGGAACAACTTATACTGCATACGTCTATGTTGTTTCGGGAGAAGTTGCTTTGCAATCTTTCGATGGCAACTATGACACTTCCGCTATCGCGACTGCGACCGGTGCTTGGCAGCAACTTTCGATCACGACAACGTTCGATGGTGCCAGCATTTTAATTGGAACGGATAATTTCAACTCGGGCGCAGTTTCATCAGGGCCATCTCAGTATTACGTTGATTTAGTTGAAGCACAAGCAGTTCCTGAACCAGCAAGCTTAGCGGTTCTGGCAATTGGAATCGTTGCATTGATTGCTCGAAAGCGCAGCAACTAGATTTTTGCCTCTCCTAACACAAACCGGCTGGTCTCAAATTTTTGAGCCAGCCTTCTTTATGCATTCCAGTTGAGCCTAACGACCCATGCTTCGAAGAATGTACTTAGGTAAACTTTCAGCCTGATCGTGGGTAGATGCCCGAGTGGTCAATGGGAACAGACTGTAAATCTGTCGGCGGAAGCCTACGTAGGTTCGAAACCTACTCTACCCACCACGTTCTCGCCTTCGTAGCTCAGCGGCAGAGCACTTCTTTGGTAAAGAAGAGGTCACGAGTTCAATTCTCGTCGAAGGCTCCAGTCGCTGGGCTACGTGCCTTGCCCAGTAAATATTCAGTTGGAACGCATATTCGCAACTCGTTCCGAATATCCTGAGCTTAAAAATCCATCCACCGGATTTTCGGGGCTGGGACATCCCTTGCTCGCTCGAAATTCTGTCAGAGCCTCGCGCACATCCATCTGAAAGGCGTCTTTCAAAACTTCCTCGCATCTGATCAGGTCTTCTTCCGCCTGAAGCTTGCTCAGCAAATCGAAATCAACCAAGAGTGCTTTTAAATAGGCAGTTTGAATCTCAACTAAACTTTGAATCATCTCCCCTACTTTGTTCTTAAGCGAATGCATCTCATCCACCATAAACGCAGGAAGCGGACTTCCGCCTTTGACAATTTCAATCATGATTAAGAACAATTCGTAAGGGTTGATGCTGCCAGTGGTGAGGTCATCGTCGGCATACTTTCGACCATTAAAATGGAATCCGCCTAATTTTTTTTCATATTGCAAAATCGCTACGATTTGCTCGATATTTTGACCATGAAAATGATGCCCTAAATCGACTAGCACCTTCGCATTGTCGCCAGATTTCTTGGCAAGAAGTAGGGCTGTCCCCCAATCTGGAATATCGGTTGAGTAAAAAGCGGGTTCGAATGGCTTGTACTCAATGAGCATCGTTTCGTCATTCGCGAGTTTGCCATGAATTCGGGCAAGCGACTCTTCAAACCTTTGGAAGCGAGTTCTAAAATCGCCCTGACCTGGAAAATTCGTGCCGTCCGCAAACCACAGGGATAAAGTCTTCGAGCCGACCTTTCGCATGATGCCGATACAATCGTCGATATGATCCTCAGCTTTTGTTCGCGCCGAATCGCTGGCTCCTAAGCTGCCGAATTTATATTCAGGATCCTGAAATAAGTTTGGATTTAGGGCTCCGATACCAATTCCCAAATCATTTGCATATTTCAATGCTTCCGAATAATCATCGCATTTGTCCCAGGGGATATGAATGGCGACAAGTGGCGCTGACCCCGTGAAACGATGTACTTCAGCCGCGTCTTCCAACTTCTCATACAGCGTTTTGGCCGCACCCGGATAGGCGAATATCCCGAATCTGGTTCCCGAATCGGCATATCCCCAGGAAGGCGTTTCCACTTTCAAGTTAGAAAGTTCGTGCTGAAGCGAATTCATTTAACTTAGGACGGCAAGAAACGAATATCGACCGCCGGACATCGCCGCGCCACCTGCGGGCAACGGAGATGCATCGCTGCCAGGCATTACCGGCTGACCATCGGTTGCAAACGAGGTGACTGGTTTAAGCTGAACATCGGAAGCATAGGGAATAATTTGCATCGAAATTCCTTCGGGAGCCTGTACCGTCCACAGCCAGTGCTTTGGAACGTTGCCTTCGGCTGGATAAAATCGCCATTGGCTTAAGAATCCATCTGAACCGCCAGAAGCCCAGGTCACTCTTTCATCAGGAAAAGCTTGGAATATAGCTTTCTTCGCACCAGGTGCGGAAGGATCGAATCGGATTCCAAGCATCCAGCCAAACATCCATTCCCCGATAGCTCCAAAAGCATAGTGATTAAATGAATTCATTCCAGGATCTTCAAATCCCTTGATGGGACTCCATCCGTCCCACCTTTCCCACATGGTTGTCGCTCCCTCCGAAATGGAATAAAGCCAACCTGGATCATCTGGGTGTAGGAGCACGTCATAAGCCAGCTTATGGGCACCTGCTTCAGTAAGTACGCGGCACAAAAGATGAGTTCCGACAAATCCAGTAAGCAAACCATTTTTGGTCACACTATCAATTAACGATTGTTGCGCTTCCTTTCGGGTCTGGTCATTTAATAAATGAAAGGCAATCGCAACCAAACTAGCGGTTTGAGTAGGATTGGGATTACCGTCCCAAAATTTTTGAAATGCGGTAGTTGCATCGCGATGCCAAGTTCTGAAAGGCTCATCTGAAACTCCTATCGCAAGAGCTAAATCGGCGGTTAGTCCTGTCGAGTAAGCGTAGTATGCGGTGCCCAAGAGCTCGCGATCTGTATCGCTGCCAGGAGTTAGCCAGTCGCCAAACCCGCTAAATCCGGTATAGCCTGGATAACATCTAGTGCCATCTTTTGACGTATTGTGCAAGAATTGAGCAAACTTATCAAGACCTGGAAAGAACTTTTTCATTGAATCCAGTTCGCCGTATCGGAGCCAATGGTGCCACATGCAAATCGGCAAGGCGTCGGCCCAAGCGGGACCGCCCTCATAATTCGAGCCGTTATTTTCCTGGTCTAATGGCATCCACGGGGCAACTTTGCCCACTGCGCCATCTGCCATTTGCGCATCCTCAAGGTCTTGAAACCATTTGTCGAAGAATGTTCTAACATCGGCTAGATACATTGCCGTAGGCATGAAAACCTCCGCGTCTCCCGTCCAGCCTAGCCTTTCATCTCGTTGGGGGCAATCAGTGGGCACATCAACAAAATTGCCTCTCATGCTCCACTCAATATTGCTCATCAGCTTATTTAAGCGGGAATCAGCGCATTGGAAGGCACCCTTAAACTCTACATCGGTGTGAAAAGCATGAGCTCCGATATCCAAAATTTCTACTGGACCCTTTACTTCGACATATCGAAATCCATGAAAAGTGAATGCCGGCTCATAAAATTCGCCATCTTGATTTCCAGCTAAGATGACGGTGTCGGTAGCTTTTGCCCCGCGCAGATTAGCCGTGTAAATATGACCATCCGGCGTGAGCATCTCTCCATGAGTCAGTGTAAATAGGGCTCCGGCATCTCCGCGAACCTTTATCCAGACCCGACCAGCAAAATTCTGCTCTACGTCGAAAATCCTGCTATCGCCGCTACTGCTGATCAGCCTGGGATCCAATAGCTTGGTGACTTTAACCGGCGAATGTGGTGCCAAAATTGGAACCGGTCCGAGAATTTCAGTTGGAGTAACCCATTTTGAGTCGTTAAATTTGGTTTCAAGCCAGCCAACCGGCTCTTTGCGAAAATCAACCGTTTCGCCCATGAGTAAATCGGCAAGTTCATAAGCCCCTTGCCCAATTTTCCACTGTCTTGGAGATGCGCTCGACCAAACAGGATTATCTTGCACCAAAAGCTGAGCATATATCGCGGGTCTATCTCCATAAACGTCTCCTGGTACCCACGCCACGTGACCACAATACCAGCCTGGAGCCACGATGACTCCAAATACATTTTCACCCTCTCGAAGATATTTTCTGGCGTCGTAGTTTCGAAAATAAACTGTCTTTTTTGCATTCGTAAAGCCGGGCGCAAGCTCGTCGTCGCCAATGCGAAAACCATTGACAAAGGCTCTAAATACTCCTAGTGCCGAAAGTTGAAAGTTCGCAGTTTCAATATCGGATTTTGAAAGATGAAAGGTTCTTCTTAGGTAGTAAGTTTGTTGACCAGCAACTGCGGGTCCCAAATAAAGTTTCGATTGAGGAAATTTCTGGGCAGGGTTTTGAGCGTTTGTCATAAAAAAATTCTTCCGATATGTTATAATAGTACTATGGAGACATCAACGCCACCAGTTCACGTTAACTGTTCGACGCTTGGCGTCTACAGCTTGTTGGTCCGTAGCCAAAATGCAATGCTTATTAGCCTGAGCATTAACCTCAGCCTAGTTGGGCTAATTATTCTTACAAGAATGTAACGGGAAGGCAAGCAAAATAGAACAAGAGCGAGCCTTCCCGGGAAACCGAGAAGGCTCGCTTTGGTTTTAGGCGAAGGTTTTCGCCACAATGAATCTGCGAGTTAGGCGACGTTGATGTTGACTTGCATCCGAAGTTGGATGAAGCAGTACCGAACAAAAAGGAGACTGAATTTTGAAAACAGGTGCAAGTATTGTCATGGAATCTCTCGTGCGTCATGGGGTAGATACGATTTTTGGATATCCGGGAGGCGTTGTTTTGCCCCTTTACGATGAAATGCTCAATTGGCCGCAAGTACGTCACGTGCTTGTTCGTCACGAGCAGTGCGCGGCCCACATGGCCGATGGATACGCTAGGGCAACTGGTCGCACTGGCGTCTGCTTGGCTACGAGCGGCCCAGGAGCTACTAATTTAGTTACCGGCATCGCCACCGCGATAATGGACAGCATCCCCATGGTCGCCATCACCGGAAACGTCAATTCTTGGTCGATCGGGAAAGATGCCTTTCAAGAAACCGACATCCAAGGCATCACCATTCCAATCACAAAACACAATTATTTGGTGACGGACGTCGATGATCTACCCGGCGTATTAGTAGAAGCGTTTTATCTTGCGAATTCAGGGCGAAAAGGTCCCGTGTTAGTTGATATCCCAAAGGACATCTTTACGGCTAAGACGAATGTTGATTTTCCCGAAAAAATAGTGCGACGAGGTTATAAAGTGCCGGGGGCACCGAGTGCAGATCAAATAAAAAAAGCGGCTGAGTTCGTAAACGAAGCCCAGCGACCGGTAATAATCGCTGGCGCAGGTGTGATGCATTCCAACGCAGCGATCGAACTTTTGGAACTCGCCGAGAAAACCGGCATTCCCGTTGTCAATTCTTTACTTGGTCTTGGCTCAATCCCAAGAGATCACGAACTTTCACTCGGAATGATGGGGATGCATGGCGAAGCCACCGGCACTCTCACGGTGCAGCACGCGGACCTCGTCCTTGGCCTCGGAATGCGATTTGATGACCGCCTTACAGGCGACACGAAAGGTTTTGCTCCATGCGCTAAAGTTGTTCACTTTGATCTGGATCCAAGCGAAGTCGGCAAAACGATCAGACCCGTTGCTTGGGTTGTAGGCGATCTGAAAGAATCGTTGCAAGCTCTGATTCCAAGAGTCGAAGCGAAGTCTCATCCAAAATGGATGGAGCAGATTCAAGACTGGCAGGCAACTTACCCGCTGGTAGTTCCGGAAAATAAGTTCCTCACTCGCACGGTCCTTAGAGCTTTGAACGATATCACAAATGGGGAATCCATCGTCGCAACCGACGTTGGCCAACATCAAATGTGGATGGCTCAATTTTATAAAATTAAGAAACCATTTAATTGGCTCTCAAGCGGCGGACTTGGAACAATGGGATATGGTTTCCCAGCTGCAATGGGAGCTAAATTTGCCCGACCAGACGAGGAAGTTTGGGCAGTAGTTGGCGATGGCGGCTTCCAAATGACTCTGCAAGAACTGCAAACCGCAGTCGAATACGATTGCAACGTTAAAATTTGCCTCCTCAATAATGGGTATTTAGGGATGGTTCGCCAGTGGCAAGAATTATTTTACGATAACCGGTATAGCCATGTAGCGATGGGCTCACCTGATTTTGGGAAGCTAGCGGATGCCTACGGAGTCAAGTTTTTCCGTTGCTCGCGCATTCAAGAACTTGAGCAAACAATTCGGCAGGCTTCCGCTCATAACGGTCCCGTCCTTTGTGAGTTTGTGGTTGAGATGGAGGAAAATGTATACCCAATGGTCGGTCCAGGCGCAACTAATAGTGCACTCGCAATGGATCCTGCGCTAGATCAGATGAACGCCGCGAAAGCGTTTGAGTCTTCTGAAACTCCGAGCGCTAGCCCCTTAGCTGCCGAACAACGCGAGGTGGTGCGATGATAGCAACCCCAGACGAACTCCTGCAAAAGCAGCACACGATCACAGCTCTTGTCCAAAACGAAACTGGCACGATAAATCGACTTGTTTCCCTATTTCGGAGGCGCGGGTTTTCCATTGCATGCTTCAATGCAGGCGATTGCGAGCAACCGGGATTTAGCCGGATAACGCTGGTGGTAAATGGCAGTGAGGCTGATCTTCAACAATGCTTGCGCCAACTGGATAAATTGATCGACGTGGTTGAGGTAGTCGATTTAAAGCCTACCGAACGGGTCAGCCGAGAACTTGCCCTGATCAGGATCCGACCGGAGCAGAAAGACCTCGATAAAGTTTACGGAACCATCGGAGAATTTTTTGCGCGAATTCCTCGTGGGCATGATCGACACATTGTAGTGGAAGCAGTCGCCGAAACTGCTGACATCGAACGGCTGATAATCGCCCTTTCACCGTTCAACATAACCGAAATCGTGCGCACTGGCGAAGTTGCAATGCGCGTTCAAGCACTAAATTAAAAAAGCTATGGCAGTTATTTATTATCAATCAGATGTTGATCCTTCGATCATCCAAGCTTGCAAAGTCGGCATCATCGGATACGGCAGTCAGGGCCATGCCCATGCCCTTAACCTTAAAGACAGCGGAGTGGACGTTCGAGTTGGGCTCCATGCCGAAAGTAAATCTATTAAAAAGTCAGAAGAAGCTGGTTTGAGGGTGCAAAGCGTTGCAGATTTAACCAAATGGGCGGATGCTCTAATGTTTTGCGCCCCCGACGTTCCGATGGCTAAGATTTATGAAGATTCAGTATTGTCCCACTTGAAACCTGGGCAGACCTTGCTCTTTGCTCATGGATTCAATATTCACTACGAGCAAATCCAGCCGCCTTCGGAAGTGAATGTGGCAATGGTTGCGCCTAAAGGTCCAGGTCATCGCTTGAGATCAGAATACGTGGCGGGAGCGGGGATGCCTGCATTGGTAGCAGTGGGACAAGATGCTACTGGCAATGCCAAGGCAATCGCCCTTTCTTATGCCTGGGGAATCGGCAGTGCCAAAGCAGGGATCCTGGAAACTACATTCAAAGAAGAGACCGAGACTGATCTATTTGGCGAACAAGCCGTGCTTTGCGGCGGATTAAGTGCCCTCATCAAATCAGGATTTGATACCCTCGTAGAAGCAGGATACCAACCGGAAGCGGCTTATTTTGAATGTCTCCACGAAACCAAGCTAATCGTTGACCTTCTTTATGAAGGCGGTCTATCCTACATGCGATATTCAATAAGCGACACGGCTGAATGGGGCGATTACGTTTCAGGTCCAAGGGTGATTAACGAGCAATCTCGACAGGCAATGAAAAGCATTTTAAAGGAAATCCAAGATGGAAGCTTTGCCAAAGAATGGATTGCCGAGAACAAATCGGGAAGGCATAAATTGGATGCTTTTCGCAAAAAAGAACAATCGAGCCTCCTCGAGTCGGTTGGCAAGAAACTCCGCGGGATGATGCCCTTTATTGCTGCAAAAACCATTGATTAATTGCCTGCCATGAGCCCCTGCGCAAATGAAGGTCAGCGTTGCCTGATTGAACTTGAAAATGTGTCCGTGAGGCTAAGTGGCAAACCTATTTTGCTCGAAGTAAGCTTAAAGATTTTTGCTGGTCAACACACTTTGATCGTCGGTAAAAATGGCTCTGGCAAGAGCACTTTGATCAAATTGATGACGAGGGAAATCCATCCTTATGCTGGCGTCGGCTCGGTTAAAATCAATGGAAAATCAAGGCTTTCTCAGCATCAGGCGCGGCTTGAAATTGGCGCAGTCGCGCCACATTTGGAGCGAAAACTGATACATGATCCGAAGTTATTCGATTTGGTTCTTTCCGGCGCAATAGGAACATTAGGCGTGAACGAGTTTGGTACGCCTTCCCAGGAATCTTATTCCCATGCAAGAGAGCTAACGGCCCAATTTGGGATTTCTGAATTAGGTGAAATGCGGGTTTCCGAAGTATCGTCTGGTGAGCTTAAGAAAGCTTGGATGGCAAGAGCACTTATGCCAAATCCCAAGGTTCTCGTACTCGATGAACCCGAAGTTCATCTTGATGCCGAATCGGTGGCTAAATTGCATCGCGATTTTGAAAGACTTGCAAGTTGCGGCGTCACTTTGATTTTAGTCACCCATAATTATAAATCCGACCTGAGCCCATTTAACCGGGTTATAGAACTAGGAGATCATAAAATTCAATTTGACGGATCTGCGGCTGACTGTTATTCTCGCAGACATCCCGAAGAATTTTTAGATGAACCAACCCAATAACGCCACCAGCCCAAGAAAAGATGAAATTTGACACCAAGCATAAATCACGAACAATATCCAAAGGACCGGATAAAACCGCCAACCGAGCGATGCTTCGGGCAATGGGACTAACAGATAAGGATTTAGCTCAACCGTGGATTGGAGTGGCGACCGTTTGGAGCGAAGCGACACCCTGCAATTTTAATCTTGACGAACAAGGTCTTGCGATTGCGAATTCAATAAAATCTCATGGAGGAACTCCAAGGCGATTCAATACGATTTCGGTGAGTGACGGGATCGCGATGGGCCATGAAGGAATGAAGACTTCTTTGGTAAGTAGAGAGATCATTGCCGACAGTATTGAACTCATGATGAGGGCTCATTGCTACGATGCGCTTGTTGGCGTAGCTGGATGCGACAAAAGTTTGCCTGGAATTCTAATGGCAATGGCCCGATTGGATGTGCCAAGTGTCTTTCTTTATGGGGGCACGATCATGCCCGGCAAGTTGCACGATAAAGACGTCACAATTCAGGACGCATTCGAAGCGGCTGGCGCGTACGCTGCTGGCACTATAGACGAGGAAGAATTGCACGCAGTAGAATGTTCGGTTTGTCCCGGTGCTGGGGCATGCGGCGGGCAATACACGGCAAATACGATGGCGTGTGTAGCAGAAGCCCTTGGAATGGCGTTGCCGGGGTCATCTGCGCCACCGGCGGTCAGTCCCGAGCGCCTTTTTCTGTTCGAATTGGTTGGAACGCAAATAATGCAAGTTCTCGAAGCGGGGATTCTGCCCTCTCAAATCCTTACTAAGAAAGCACTTGAAAATGCAATCGCAATCGGAGCCGCTACCGGAGGAAGCACGAATATTGCACTTCACATCCCGGCTATTGCCCATGAGTTAGGAATATCAGTTACCTTAGATGACGTGGATCGAATCAGCTCGAAAACGCCAATCTTAGCCGATCTGCGTCCGGGCGGGAAATATGTAATGCTGGACTTATTTAAAGTAGGCGGCGTACCTGTGGTGATGAAGGCTCTATTGGAAGCGGGCGCAATCCACGGCGATCAGCTCACCATAACCGGAAAGACGATAGCCGAAAACCTAAAAGACGTGGTGATTGCACCCAATCAAGACGTGGTGCGCACTCAAGAGAACTATGTGGCAAAAACAGGCGGGCTTGTAATTGTACGTGGAAACCTTGCACTCGAGGGTGGCGTGATCAAAACTGCAGGAGTGAAAAACTCCAGAATAGTAGGCCCCGCTAAAGTATTTGACTGCGAAGAAGACGCAATGCAAGCGGTCCAGCACCGCAAAATAGTCGCGGGCGATGTGATGGTGATCCGCTATGAGGGCCCTAGGGGAGGGCCGGGAATGAGAGAAATGCTTGGTGTGACATCCGCTCTAGTCGGCCAAGGACTTGGTCACGCAGTAGCCCTTATCACCGATGGAAGGTTTAGCGGAGCCACAAAAGGGCTAATGGTGGGACACGTTGGACCAGAAGCCATGGTCGGAGGACCGATCGCTCTGATAAAGGAAGGGGACCTGATCACGGTAGACGCAATCAAGAAGGAACTTTCAGTGGACGTTTCCGAATCGGAACTTGCCGAGCGGAAAAAGGATTGGTCACCCGTTCAGCCTCGCTTCAACAAAGGAGCCCTAGCCAAATACGCCGGTTGCGTGGGTCCGGCTTGCTATGGAGCAGTGACGCATTAATTCATTCGCCAGGTTCAAATTTTGTGCTGAAGGTGCCTGATAAGGTTAAATAGTTTCTATGCAAAGAAATGGGCGAATAACTTACCTCAATGTGATGCTTGGTGCGGTTATTATTGGCGTTATCGCCATTTTTGTGTTGCTTTTAGGCAGTCGCAGTAGTCCAACTTCGGAAGCATCGAAATTCCTTAATGCCCTCGCCAGTGCAAACACGAACGAACTCGTTCAACTCAGTTATTTCCCGGGAGATTCAACCGAAGACTTGCGGAAGCAGTGGGACTTTGCGGTTAACGATGCCGGAAAATATTATGTTTTTACTTGGATGCCGACTGATGAAAAATTCGCTAGCGACACGCAGGCCACTGTCAAAATTAAAATAGTTAAAAACGCCGATAAATATGGTTCTTATGGCGAAGACACGTCCATTCCCATGATTAAAAGAAATGGTCAATGGCTGGTCGACGTTCGCTCACTTGATAAATCCATTTATCCTGATCTGCCCCACTAACTTGACGTCATAACCAATTTGACTGGCAAATTAACCGCCCGATGAGCCTCTCACCCCAGCTACTCTTATTGATAAGCGTCGCATTGCTACTGGCGTCAGCCTTTTTCGTAGCAGCTGAATACAGCCTTGTAAGCTCTCGAAAAACTAAAGTCGCCTCACTTGCGCATCAGGGAGTTCCTGGCGCCAGTCGTCTTGTTGCCGAAATGAAAGATTTGCCCAGACTCATAGCGGCTTGCCAAATTGGAATCACAATGATTGGCATCGCGGTTGGAACACTGACGGAGCCGCTCGCTTCCAAAGCGTTCGCCAACCTAACAAAGGGCTTTCTAGATACCCGCATTTCGTTTGCGATTGCCTTTTTGGTTGTTTCATTTGTTCTGGTTGCGATTGGTGAACTGGCCCCCAAATACGCGACTTTGAGAAACCCTGAACGTGCCGCGATCCTTCTCATCCGTCCGATTAGTTTGATTGCGGTTCTTTTCAAACCCCTTATTTGGCTCGCTGAAGGGCTTACGCGGCTGGTCCTTCTGCCGTTTGGAATTAGGCGCACCGCGGAGCAATCTTTTAAGTTGCCAAGGGAAGAGATTTTATTGATGATTCAAGCCGGAACAACATTGGAAGACACTCAGCTTGAAGTTATTTCAAGATCGTTAAAAATCGATAAACTTTGCGCCCGCGACATCATGATTCACCGGCTTGATGTGAAATGGCTTGATGCTAATCTAAAGCTGAGCGAAGCATTCAAGCAACTCTCCACAATCGAATATAGTCGAGTTCCGATTTGTAATCATGATATCGATGACGTCGTTGGCGTCGTCTACGTCATCGATGTAATCAAGGTTTTGGATCAACAGGATTTAGAAATCTCGGTTTTAGCAAGACCGGCTATTGCCGTGCCCGAGAATCTTTCACTGGACCGAATTTTGATCCGTATGAGGGAAACCAACTCACAGATTCTTATTGTGATGGACGAATACGGCGGAACAAGCGGCATCATCACTCTAGAAGATTTAGTAGAAGAAATTTTTGGAGATCTAGAAGACAGCACCGGGCATATTAATCCCGTAATCCAAGTGCTACGTCCTGGATTTCTATTTGCCAAAGCTGAGTTGAGGCTTGATGAACTTGCAGCTTATCTTGGCATGAATACTTATGACGTGGGGACCGATAGCCTTGCAACTCTCCTATCTGAAGGACTTCAGCGCGTCCCAAAGCGAGGTGATCAAATGGAATTTATTTTTGGAAAGTTAAAAGTTGCGATCATGAATAAGCGGCGCATTACATATGTCGAAATCGAGCTAAACAAAGAACTGGTTGACAAAGCCATCCCCGACAAGGAAAAGATTTAGGAAGAAAACTTAACGTAGGTAGGTATAGTAATGGGCGGATGCGATTCATCGGCGTTGTTTTTGCATTCACCATTAGCACAACTTTTGCTTTGGCAAGTAACGCTATCTTTACTCCTATTGCTCAGGTCCTTCAGACAAGAGAACTTAATCTTCAGGGTTATTACGCCACCGGTGATCGCCTAGTTGAAGTCGGACAACTTGGTCTTGGATTAGGAAAGGGATTTGAAGCACGGTTTACTGATTCTCAATTTCAACAAGGAAGTGGTCGCCAATCGGTTGATATTCAATATCTTTATCTTTCGCCGTTTGGGGATGAATCGCCAGGCATAACGTTCGGAGTAAATGATCTTTTTAATGTCACTCCAGACAGAATCAGAGGATACGTTGGCGTGTCATATCAAGTTGGACTTAATGCCGATCTTAATGAAAGCCTAAGCGCAATTGTGACGGTTGGGGTTTTTATTGGTCACCGAACCGCCCCTTTTACAAGCGTCATAATCCCGTTCGGAACGTCATTCGATGCTCGCCTCGAAGACGACGGTGATCGCATCAATGCTGGCTTTAATTTGAAACTCGGATATGGATTTGAACTTCGAGCTATAACTCGCGGGCAAAGAACAATGCTTGGTTTAAATTTCAATAAGAACTTCTAATTTTCGGTGGTTTTCGTTTCAAGGCTGGGTCTTAACGGCAAGCCGATTTCTGCGCTGAGACTGAGAAGCCTTCGCTCAAGTTCCTCGGCGAAATCCTTTGCCGAGATTTTAACTTTTTCTCCTTGGGCCGTCAATTCCAGATCGGAAATCCGGAATGGCTCGCCAAAAATCACGGTTATCTGGTGTCGTTTAACCCGGGTCGCCCCTTTTGGAAGCATGATATGGGTGCCGAAAATCGCAGCTGGAACGATAAAGGCTTCCGTTTGTCGCGCCAATAATGCCACGCCTTTGTTGATCTCGCCAATCGAGACTCCATCCCCTCGCGCCCCTTCTGGGAACACGATCAATGCTTGATCGTTGCGGAGGATCGCAATAGCTTGGCGAATAGCTGACGTATCGTTTGTTCCTCGCTTCACCTTGAACGCTCCGACCGTGTAAATGAGTTTTCCAAATATGCCCTTGAAGAGCTCTTCCTTCGCCATAAATCGTAAGTGACGCCGGCACGCGCAGGCGTAAGCGGGTGGGTCGAGGTTTGAAAAATGGGTCGGAGCCAGGATCACGGGCGATCCAATTGGCATGTTTTCTGGGTTTATCGCCCTGATTTTCCCGCCAAGGCAAATGAAAGTGCATTTCGCAAGGGTTAATACAAATGAATACCAGCCACTCCAAGGTTTCCAGGAATATGGGTTTGAGATCTCTTGGTTTTCAACCATGCCGCTGCCTTAAAAAGTATGACCTGAAACTAATTCTTTCCGAAATTCTCCGCAGTCGGACGGCTGCCTAAGCCCTGACCGGGTGCGCACCGTCAAATAATTACGTTGCCGTTTGCAATTTTTTTCAGAAACCACCCCGTTCTTTGGGCACCCCTCCAAAGAGGAGGAACTAACGCCCCAAACCCAGGAGCTTATGGCTTTGCTTAACTGTTTACATTCAAAAAACGACGAAAGTAGAAACAATCTCCATTTGTTTTCCGAACAAACAGCAAAGTGTTTGCTCTAATAGCCTTCTGGGAACCACAACTGTAGCTCAGCCAAAGCCGCATCCAAATCAGCGCTGCTGTGGACCAAGTTGTCTTCGATATTGAGTGCCAGGTCACCGCGAACCGTGCCCGGCATTGCCTCCAACGGATTAGTTGCCCCCATCATTGCGCGGATAGCCTTCACCGATCCTTCGCCTTGCACAGCTAGTACCAAAATTGGACCGCTCACCAAATAATCGACCACGCTCCCATAAAATCCTTTGCCCCTATGCTCCGCATAGTGGTCCTCGACGATTCCCCGCTCAGCTCTGATTAGTTTCAGGCCTACGATCTTTAGATTGCGGGTCTCAATCCGCTTGCAAATTTCGCCGATTAGGTTTCTTTCGACGCCTCCCGGCTTGATGAGAACAAGTGTTGTTTCCATTTTGAAGAAACAAGATTACCGGGCTTGGGGGTCATCCGGCAAGAATAATAAAATGTAGAACTATTTTCCAGGAAGCAACCAGTTCGCGTAAAATATATTGACAAATTATAAAACGTGCTTTATAATGGGAAGTAGAGGCTAAAAAAGTAAAAAACTTATCCAAAACCCTGTATCTAATCGTTGCAGTTAGCTTCGCCGTCGAATTTTTTCTGCTATCAGTCGTCGGACCAAATACTCCAATTACGAACTTCGGTGCCCCTCCGGGCTGCCTGCGACCGCCGTGGACTTTTCTCCCTCCATTCACGGGATTCAATGGATATCGAACAATGGTCTTCCCCCCGAGATTTCCGACAATCCAGCATTTATCAAGTCACGGAAAATCAGAACAATTCCCAAGCATCGCAGTGTTAGTGATGAGAAGGTCGGAACAATTAAACGTCAGTCCGAAAATTTCTATTGCGTATATCGGGAGGCATATTGAATCGCAAGACAAAATGACCAATGTTAACCTAAAACAATTATAATAAAATATATGAGAAGGACGACGGTTGGGGCATTATCTGTTTTATTGCTAGCAGTGGGCTGCGCACCTAAGCCATTTTCTCAGCCTCTAGACAGCGCATCACTCGCTTCCCTCGGAGAAGCAGGAACCGTCAAAGTTTTTGCAGTCGGCGATATCGACGCCAGCCCGCCGTCACAAGTTGGACTTCAAACTGCCCCCTACACTTCAACAGATCCGCTCACCAACAATACGAGCACGGTTAATTCGTATATTTGCTACAACGAATACTACACTGCATATAAGAACGGAGACGTTCCAAATGGAACCAAAGCCAGTGATTATCAGTGGGATGAAATTGCAAAAGATCCCGGTAAATACCTGCGCATTGATAGCACTGAAGACAAAGTTTTAAACGACACTGTGGCTTTTGAAGGTAGCGGTGCGGTGGTCTCTCCCGATGGACTCATCGTGACCAACGCCCATGTGGTGTCTGATGGCAGCCCCGCCGACCCCACTCCGGATATTCCGATGTTCACATCGCTCATTACTTACCTCGAAGGTCCAACAAAAATCGGTCCTTTGCCAGATGACCCACAGGTCGTAGATTCAATTAAGCTGAGCATTTTGCGGTGGCTCCTAGAAAATACCAAAGAAAACTTTGTGTTCAAAGAAGCAAGAATTTACCTCAATGACCAATCCGATACGATCGATCAGCGAATGAAGGAAGCCTCTAGCAATACCGATCCGGCGGCTATGGATGCATTCTTCAAAAGCATTTCCGTACCTTCAACAATTTTAGAGAAAGGCGATCCTTGGCCAGGTGACGACGTCGCTGTGTTAAAAGTTGAAGCTAAGAACCTCATTTCACTTCCCCTTGCCGATTCTTCAACTATTGAAACAGGTCAGACGATCAATTGCTTCGGTTATCCTGGTGCCGCGATTATGTCTGGCATGGAAGCTGGCGATGAATTCAGAACTATTTTCAAACCCGGTTCAATTGGTCAAACTATGCCTATGCAATCCGGGTTTAACGCCTACAATATTTCTGCCGACATCAACCATGGCAATAGTGGCGGACCAGTGTTGAACCAGTACGGTCAAATTATCGGGCTTGGCACGGCCGGCAATCCAAGCGATAATGGCGAGAATTATGCGGTGCCAGTCAGTCTTGTTAAGAAATATTTAGACAAGGCCAACTCGGTACCGTCTGTGGGCGACGAAACAAATTCCTGGATTGGGGGCTTAGGCGATCTGGCAACCCACCACTCGTCATCCGCACTGCAACAATTTCAAAAAGTTGCGGACGCCCAGGGGGCTACAAGTGGCGAATCGGTAATGCCAGGAACGGTGAATCGCTGGGTCGTCGAGTTGATCCACAATATTCAATCCTCTGGGAAGTAACTCCGTAGAACAATGCCCTATTTCGACCAATTTGGTGCTCAGGACACCTCCCCAGAATCGCAGCGGATATGGACTGAACATTTAAAATCGAAAACGCCAGAAGAAAAACTCCAGTTGATAATGGACCTTAATGAATTTTCACGCAACTTGCGCCTCAGTACGCGCCACCTTCGCAAAGCTGCTTCGAATTTACTAGAATATTGGGAAGATATTAACGGCGATTTTCATGGCGACCGCCCCGACCGTTTTCGCAAGACTTCAGAAATTGAATTGGCTTTAAGGGCAATGCCAGTTCCAGCGGATGTAAATGGATAACCAGACGGCGGGTTTAGTTGAATTTGTTCAAAAGTTGGATTCAATTGAAATTCCTTATTTAATCGGAGGCTCTCTAGCCGCTGGAATCTGGGGAAATTCAAGAAAAACGAATGATGTTGACGTCGAAGTTTGGCTGGAGCATGTATCTATTTCCCATATATTTGAGAGCCTAAAATCGCGGTATATGTGTTCTTTTCAAGAAATTCAAGACGCTATGACCGCGACCTATGAATTTGGAAACTTTCAAGTTTTTGATATTGAAAGGAGTTTGAAATACGATTGTTTTGTTCAGGGCCGATTTAAGATGGACAAAGAGGCGTTGGAAAGAGCACAAATTGTGAAGATGGGCAATTATGATGTTCAATTCGCATGTGCAGAACGGATTTTAGTCCAAAAGCTTCGTTGGTATACCCTAGGGAATCGGATGAGTGAACGGCAGTGGAGAGATATTGAAGGCATTGCCAAAACTCCGAAAAACTTTAACTGGAGCCTAGCTATTCGCTGGTCGATTGAAGTGGACCTTGAGGACTTGTGTATTAGCATTAGGGATCATGCCCGATAGTTCTTTGTTATTGCGGATGACGGAACCGGTATCCTAACATAAAATGCGACGCGAATCACTTCAATTTCTCAAAGCAATCGTAAACGAGCCATCTCCCAGCGGATATGAGGAAGGAGCGGCTCAAATTTATCGGGACTACACTTCCCCTTATGCCGATTCCATTACAACCGACTCCCACGGCAACGTTTTTGCGACCATAAATCCTAAAGCAGAAATGAAAATCATGCTTGCAGGACATATGGATGAAATTGGATTCCTAATCCATTACATTTCGCCGGAAGGACTTCTTTACTTTTCCCAAGTTGGCGGACACGACTCCGCCGTTATTGTTGGACAGAGGGTTTGGGTACACGGCAAAAAACGCATTCCAGGAGCAATAGGACGAAAGCCAATCCACATGCTGAGCCAAGATGATCGTAAAAAAAGTCCCGAAATGAAGGATATGTGGATTGATATCGGCGTTTCATCAAAAGAAGAAGCTGAAAAGTTGGTGAATCTTGGCGATCCCGTAACTTACCAATGGGAATTTCAAATGCTTCAGGGAGATAACGCAGTTGCACGGGGATTTGATAACAAAATGGGATCGTTTGTCGTGGGAGAAGCTCTTCGACTGGTTAAAGAGAGCGGGAAATTGCATAAAGGAGTCGGAGTTTATGCGGTCTCAACCGTTCAAGAAGAAATCGGACTGCGGGGGGCGCGAACTTCTGCTTTCACAACTGCGGCTCAATCCGGGATTGCAGTTGACGTGAACCATGCAATCGATTACCCCGGAGTCGATAAGAAAGAATATGGCGAAATGACAGTTGGAAAAGGTCCGACCCATACGCGGGGTGCCAATATCAATCCGGTGGTATTTCAAATGGTATGCGACGCCGCCAAAAAGCACGACATTCCTTACCAAATTGAAGCTAGTGCCGGGGCTACCGGGACTGATGCCAACGCAATGCAACTTTCTCGGGGCGGAATGGCTACCGGCTTGCTCGGGGTTCCGGTCCGATATATGCACACCCCTTGCGAACTTTTGAGCTTATCGGATGTGGAAAATTGCGCAAAACTCATGGCCGCTTATTGCGAAATGGTGAAACCGGAAACTGATTTCACTCCAAAACGCAAGAAATAAGCGCGATTAGCTTTGAAAACCGGCGAATTATTTCGAATTTCGAGGAGTAGAATTAAGTACTTTCAGAGAATTCTGAAACTTGGAGAATATTATTTTGCATCGACAGTCTTGGCTTGCAGATCGAGAAGATAAATCCGCCACAATTCGCAGATTGTTCGAGCGCATCGCTCCTAATTATGATCGCCTCAACCAGGTGATGTCGTTGTCCCGCCATCAAAAATGGCGCGACATTGCAATCAGTAAATTGAACCTAAAAACCAACGATTCTGCCCTTGACCTTTGTACCGGCACGGGCGATTTTCTCAAACCTCTGCGCAAAGCAGTTGGACCAAATGGCACGCTCCTCGGATTAGATTTCTGCGAGCCCATGCTTAGGGTAGGGCAGGAAAAGAATGGAACCGAAAATTTTGGAATTGCCGATGCGATGGATATCCCAATTAAAACCGAGTCTGTAGACGGGGTGGCCGTCGGTTGGGGGATTCGAAATGTTTCCGATATTGACCTAGCTCATCGGGAAATTTTCCGAATTTTGAAGCCAAACGGTCGATTCGTTTCCATCGACATGGCTCAACCTAAAAATTCAGTTATTCGCGCAATCTCACGGATTTCGCTTGCTTTCACCCTTCCAAAACTTGGCAAACTTTGCGGACAAACAGAAGCTTATACATATTTACAGCAGAGCACCCTTCAATTTTGGAGCAGGGAAAAACTTGCAGATTCGATGCGCGAAGCAGGGTTTACAGACGTGCATTGGCAAAACTTGACCCTCGGCAATATATGCATCCACTGGGGCGAAAAGCCAGGGAAGATGGAAGGAAATAATGATAACCGCTGAGACATTTGAAAAGCTTTCTGCTGGCAAAGTAGACCCAAAACTGCTTGATTGGATAAACGACGAGCTAAACCTCATCGAAGATGATTTGACTGCTCAAACTGCTTCAGCAGTGAGTTTGATTACGTCAATTGGTAGCCATACGTTGAAATCCGGCGGTAAGCGCTTGAGACCCGCATTTGTACTGGTTGCCGCTCATGCAACCAACTTGCCATTTGATGCAGCCAGAGCGAGACACTGCGGATGCGTCATGGAAATGATTCACATGGCGAGCCTAATTCACGACGACGTTATTGATGGTTCACTCACGCGAAGAGGGCAAGCGACCGCGCATAGTCTATTCGGAACAACTGAAAGCGTCCTTTCGGGAGACGTCCTGCTGGCTCGTTCAATGGCACTAATGGCAGAAGATGGCGATCTTGCCGTGACTCGGATTGTGTCCGAAGCGGTGGTTGAAGTCGCCGAAGGTGAAATCCGAGAGCTTGGTGCCCGTGGCGATTTTGACATTAAAGAAGAAGATCATCTTGAAATTCTTAGACTAAAAACAGCAAGCTTCATTCGTGCGTGTTGCGCAGTGGGGGCACATATCGCCAATGCTCCAGCTGCGATGATCGAAGGGCTTAAGAGTTATGGAAACCATGTAGGTCTTGCCTTTCAAATTGCCGATGACCTTCTCGATTACCGAGGCAAAGGGCTTGAAACCGGCAAACCTCGGGCGATTGATTTTAGGGATGGGCAGATGACACTGCCTTTGATTCGCCTGATCTCAAAAATTTCGGAAGAAGAGCGTTTGGTATTGCGATCTCGCTTTGGAAATGGGATTAGTGATGATGAAATCGCAATGGTTTCTGGCTGGATGGATAGCCGAGGAGCTTTTACAGAAGTTGAAGAAATGGCCAATAACGAGGTTCGCCTAGCGATTGAGGCTCTTCACCCGCTTCCAGATAATCCGTTCAAAGACCTTCTGAAGGTAGTTGCCGAGTATGTTGTTCGTCGGACATCCTAACAGCTAAGCGATTCGGCGCCGATGCGAGGAAAGTAATCGGCATTTGTCCCGATATTTATGAACTGTCCGCCTAGCCACAATCACGCCCTTGGTGGCAAGTTTTTGTGATATTTCAAGATCGGAAAGTGGAGAATCTGGGTTTTCATAATGAAGCATTTCCTCGATCATCTTTTGGATGCGAAGGGCTGGTTTGAAAAACACTTCAAAGGAGACGACGTCACCATTTGGCAATTGAACATATTTGCCCATGGTTGCCCGCGAAATTGTGCTTTCATGGGCTCCGATTGCTTTAGCGAGTCGGGTTCGAGTAAGGGGAACCATGAATTCAAAAGATCCCGTGCTTAGAAAACCGCTTTGAAGCTGGACGAGAACGTTTGCAACCTTGTGCAGCAGTTCGGTTCGGCTGCGTACTCCATCGATAAATTCGTTGGCTCGCTTGACGTAAGTCAAAATATGCTTTCGTTCATGCTGGGCGGTGGGTGAAGCAGGCTTCGCTGGCTGAGCAACGAACTCGTTAAACTTCTTTCGGTAGTAAGGATCAACCGCTAAATCCGCCGATTTAATCCCATAGATTGAAGCCGTCCATCCGGTTTCAGTTCGCTCAAAAATCACATCTGGACTGGCTGCTGGTGCGCGATTTGAATTGCCAAAATCCAAACATTCGCCAAATCCGGCGGCCGGGTGCGGGGAGAGGCTTGTGACGTATCCATAAACCGCCTCAACCATTGTGGGCAGGATGTTTAATTTTCGGCCGATTTTTCGAATTTTACGATTTGTAAAATCATCCCAAAAATTAGAAATGATTTCATGAGCGTAGTGCTCAATTGCTCCCGCATACGGTTCGATTTGAAGCAAAATGCATTCCCTGAGATTCCTCGCTCCAACTCCGCTAGGTGCTATTGTTTGGAGTTCCTGAACAACAAAAGCGGCGTCCTCGACACTGCAATTATTTTCGAGAGCAATTTCTTCGTCAAAAGCTAAAAGATATCCACGCTCGTCGATCGAAGCTATCACCCATTCTCCAACACTTTGCAGGCGCGAAGGGAGATAAGGAAGCAAAACGGCGCGGAGATGCTCGCCCAACGATTCCGGCGCAGAAGCAAGATCCAACCAATTCAAGGTTCCCTCTTGAGGTAAGCCCCTTTGGGCTTCCCACCAATCGCCGGAAGCTTGCAATTCCTGCGGGGCTATTGAACGAAAAACTTCTGCGTCAGTGATTGGCTCTGAAGAATCCAGCCGTTCCAGCGCAGGATTTTCCATGAGTTCGATCTCAACTGCTTGCTCCAATTCAAACTGATTAAGTTGCAGCAGCCGCGCTCGGAGCACGAGCATAGGATCGATTCTTAACGAAACGCTTGTTTCTGTTCGTAGTGACGCCCCTAAAACTTGACCCATTTCAATCCAACTTGCCAATCCTTTGACAAATCAATAATCGGAAATCTGAGGTTGATCCTTGCTCGCAATTATGCGAAGTTTGCCTAAAGGAAGCCAACAGCACGTCAGTCGGGAGTGAATAGTTGGTGAATCAGGCGCTAAATAATTTTCCTGCTCATTCGTTTATTCAAATGTGGACGGATCAGAAAATTGTCCCGATTATAAGTGATTGAGTCTCAAAGAGATATAATAAAAGCACCTGGCGATGGAAAAATCGCTTGCTCTATGCGGAGAGATGGCTGAGTGGACTAAAGCGCCCGCCTGCTAAGTGGGTAGGTAAGAAATTGCCTCTCGGGTTCGAATCCCGATCTCTCCGTTCTTAAGCGTAGATATAATAGGCGCGGCTAACAATTTGAGGCGTATTTGCGGAGAAAGTGTTATTATTGAAATCAATCTCTTTTGCACACTTCCTCAATAACGACCAACCAAGATAGCATTCTCTAGAAACTGCTCGAGAACAAAATGAAATTGACGAACAAACCATTTCTACTCTTGGGATTGGCATTCCTTTTGTTCCTCAGCTCTTCGGCAACGGGGATTTGCGCAGTTTTGTGCTCAAGTAACTATTGCCCAGCTTGCCCACCTTCGATTATTAAACCAATTAAATCAGAAAAGGTGTGCGCCTGTTGCAACAGCACTTGCAAGCGAAGCGCTAAAACTAGGGTTCAACACGCTCCAGCTAAGCAATCACTTCAAAATTTAAATTCAAACGATTTATCGCAAAACTCCCTTAGAACATGCTGCACTAAAAAATCGATTTCAGAATTTCAAAATTTAGCTCCTAAAATAAATCATACATTTGTTGGAATTGGACTAGCTATTGCGCCTTGTGGTCAAGTCAAAGTTGATGCCCTAGGTCAAGTTTGGACTCCGCGACTTTCAATACAATTAGCCAATAATTCGCCACCGCCCCAGGTCAGTCATTCCAGACCTTTCCGTCGCGGTCCGCCCGAACGCGTTTAGTCACGCCGCCTGCTCGCACTAAAAACCGCTAGCGAGGCATTTCGTCGTTACTTTAGCATCAGTGTCTGCGCAATTTTTATGTATTACTGTCGTCCAAATCTTTTCCGTCTATCGTGCCATCTCGTCGTTCCCGTGCTTATCGCCGTTCTTAATCTAAATTATTCCGAGGCTCAAACTAAGGGGTCCATAGCAGTACCTGGATCTCAAGATGTGTTAGGCTCATCGACTTCTCTTACTTTAGATAAAGCGATTTCTCTTGCTTTTCAAGTTAATCCGCTCATAAAAAAATCTCAAGCCGAAATTCGATTTGCAATGGCGGCAAGTAGTGAATCAAAATCGAGTTTGTCCCCGAAAGTTTCGCTTAACGGTTTTGCTTCATCCGGCAACTATAGGTCTATCGGCATGAATTCACCCGGCGTGTTTCCAACGTATCTATTGACTTTGCCTGCCGGTGAATTCGAAGACATCAACTTGATGCTTATGCTTCCGATATCAACCGGAAATAAATTTGACGCGCAAATAGCAAATCGAAAAGCACAAATTGAAGCGGCTATCGCGCAAGATCAAGAAACTATAGCCGAAGTTCGGTTCCAAGTTACTAAGGCATATCTCAGCGTTTTACTATCAAAAGAACTTGTGAAGACAGATCATGATCGCACCCTTGCAGCTTCGCAAATGGCGATCAACGCTCAAAGTCTTTACACCGCTGGGAAAACCACATCGGCATCAGTTGATCGGTCAAAGGCGGAAGAAGCCGACGCTGAGAAAAATGAAATTTTGGATCAAGGCAATGTTCAAAAAAATTTGATAAGGCTGAACTTGGCAATTGGGCAGAGCCCAACCTCAGATATTGACGTTTCAGATTCACTTCATTGGCACGAAATGAACTTATCCGAGCAAGGGTCACTGGATCAAGCTAGTACAAGCCGACCTGCTTTGGGCTTCGCCCGGGATCAAGTAAAAGAAAGTGCGGAAGCAATACGAGAGGTAGTTGGCAAGTTTAAACCTCAAATCTACGGATTCGCAATGACTGACCTAGCTTCCAAAGGAAGAATGGGAAGTGGTTCGATGATTGGGCTCACCCTAAGTTTCCCAATTTATAATGCTGGTGAAGGTGCCGATGAAAGGCATCAGGCGGAATCGGCCGAGATCGAAGCAAAAGCAAATCTGGACGAAACTAAACTTGATGTGGACGACCAAGTTGCAGAAGCTTGGGAAGATATAAAGACATCTAATGCAAGCCTTATCGCTTCAAAAAGCGCGATAGTTGAGGCTGAATCAGCTTACAAAATAATTGCCCAAAGAGTTGAATTTGGGAAATCAATCTTATCGGAACAGTTAGACAGTCTGGCTAGCGTCACCCGGGCTAAATATACCTTGGCGCAGGCAATTTACGATCATGAACTTGCGGTCGCAGAGTTGGAACGAGCAATGGGAATTCAAATCAAAGGAGACAAATCTTGAAAACTTCTATCTTGATTTTCTTTCTTTTGGTAACTATTGCGGTTGCCAATGCCGTCGGAACAATTTCCGGACCCTACACGATCACGGTCACCAGTGACCCGGCGGTTGTTCAGCTCGGACAAGATCACTTGACCTTTCATGTGACCGATTCAAGCGGACATCCGCTTTCAAATTTACAGATTGAAGCCCTGACTCAAATGCCGGGAATGCCTATGGGGGAAAGAAATCAAGTGGCAATTCCAGATTCAAGCCATCCCGGAAGTTATATTTCACCAGCTTCGTTTGCTATGGCGGGGACGTTCAATATCACTCTTCATATTGCGGGACCGCTTGGAAATTCAACCGCATTGATTCCGATTGGCACAAGCGAAAACACGGCAGTAAGTACTTCCGCATCAACCTCGCAATTCCCGATTCTTGATATTCTCGTTATCGCGATTGCAGTCAGCTTGATTGTGTTTATCGTTATCAGGTTACGAAACTTAGGAGTCCATGCCAACAAAAGTAGCCATACAAAAAAGGCAATTTGGCAATCGGTAATTCTGCTAGGATTCGTAACAATTATCGCGATTTATGCGGTGAATCATTGGCGGCGCAAAGGTTCTATGACGCTGATGCAAGCTCAGACGATGTCGATGGATATGCCTCCCCCGTCAAGTAATCAGACAGTAACTTTGGTTCAAGCTACTCGCGGAGTCATTAATAATTCATCCGTTTTTCCAGGACAAGCAGCCGCTTACAATACAATCGCGGTGACTGCAAGAGTGACGGGCACGATTACAAGCTTGCCCGTTTATGTGGGTGACAAAGTTCACGCCGGTGAAGTTTTGGCAGAGTTGGACACTTCTCAAATTGATCCGCAAATTCGAGCGGCCGAAAGCAAATTGCAGGAAGCTCGCACTGGGTATGAAATCGCAAAGCAACAACTCAAAGTATCTCAAGCCAATGTAAAGGAAGTAAAAGCTGAAGAAAGTCAGGTTGCAGCCGCTATATTAAGTTCGAAATCAGGCGTATCTCAGGCTCAGCAATCCTACTCGATTGCTCAGGATGAAGCGAAATCTGCAATTGCTGAAGTTCAAGTTGCCAAAGCAAATTTGGTGGCTGTTGGCGCACAGGCTCGTTACTGGCAAGCTGAATTCGATCGTGAAGGAAAACTATTCAAAAGCGGAGCCGTGAGCCAGGAGGAATATCAAAGTGAATTGAGCCAGAATCAGGCTGCCCAAAGCAATCTTCTCAGTGCCAAATCTAAATTGTCTGTTGCCAATTTAGCGGTGGAAACTAATCAGCAAAAAGTATTAAATGCAAAAAGTGCGATAACTGCGGCGAATGCTGAATTGGCTAAATCCAATTCAATGTTGCAAGCTCACATGTCCCATTATGAGAGTCAATCTGCAACCTCCGATGCTTCTCGCCTTTCCATATCTCAGGCTCAGGAAAGTGTCTTAGAGGCTCAGGCACAACTTGACGCATTAACAACTCAGGCAAGCTACTCCACTCTTGTTGCCCCAGCATCTGGAATTGTCAGTTCTCGAAACCTGAGTCCCGGCACATTAGTTAGCCCAGGTCAAATGGTATTGCAAATCAGCCAATTCAACCCCATTCGACTCCAGGCGAATGTTTCGGCAGAAGATTTAGCGAAACTTTTTGTAGGAGACCAGGTTGAAGCAGTGGGAGCACATCAACAGCGGATAATGACAAAAATTAGCTCGATTTCACCAATTGTCGATCCTCAATCCAGGCAAGGAATCGTGGAAGCTGTAGTCCCTAACCCGCAATTAAAATTTTTCCCTGGCGAATTCATCAGCTTGAGAATAAATCGCGGATCGAAAAGCGGTTTGTATTTGCCAAGCAGCACCGTTCATCAGGGTGAAAATAACATCGAATACGTATGGCTCGCTAAACCGATTCAAGGGGCGTCCGGCACTTTTACGGTGACCAGATCGAACGTAAAAGTTGGACCGACGAACGGAACTCAGGCCATTATCGAGGGAATTCCGTCGGATTCGTACGTTGTGGATCAAAACAGCGATAACCTTACCGACGGAGAAACCGTAACTGCCCAAACCAGTCCTGCTTCAAATTCGTCCCTGAACTTGGACAAGAAGTTACCTCTAACAAACTCTCCCAAGTTTTCATTTAATTTTCCTTTAATCGGGCGAAACCAATTTGAATCCTGGATCAATATGCTTCAACAGGAGGGGTTGGTATCAAATTGAAGCACGAACCGACTGAAAATGAAATCGGCACCGATGAAAAGGGACTTCAACGCATTCAACGTTGGTCGATTGAACATCCGCATGTGGTAATCGCGTTCTTTGTTGGGGTTATTGCTTTGGCGATTCTTGCCATTACTCAAATCATTCCAAGACGATTTGCTCCCTACTTGCAAAGCCCTATGCTTGGCGTGGTGACCGAAATGTCGGGACTTTCCGCCGAGCAAATGGAACTTTACGTAAGTAAACCGCTCGAAGATCAGCTCATTAACGTTCAGGGTCTTAAATACATCCGATCTACTTCTCAGCAAGGTTTTTCAATTGTGACGCTGGAATTTCCTTATGGAACGAATATGGAAAAAGCGACGGTTGACGTTCAAAACTTATTGACCGTCGCAGAAGCTAACCTCCCAACAACAGGCGCAAATAAAAAGCCATCTTTTATCATCCCAATCGATCCTTTGAACTTGCCGGTGGTGTCACTTTCGCTCACGGGTGACCTTGCAAGGGGCTGGACGTTACCTCGATTGCGTGCATTAGCCGACAACCAGGTCATCGATGAATTGCGAAAAGTGCCGGATGTTTATGCGGTAGTTCCTTACGGAGGATATCATCGCCAGCTTCAAGTTGTGGTCGATCAGAATAAGTTGCTCGCCTATCACCTCTCTATTTTGGATGTGAAGGCTGCAATCGATGCCAATAATTTGAGTGCCTCAGCAGGCATTATCACTCACCAAGGAAATGAATCCATTGTCACAGTAAATTTTTTGGCTCCCGATGCGGCTGCAGTTGCGAATTATCCTATAAAAGACATTGGCAACCTTAATAATCCTCAAATTGTAAGGATTTCAAACGTAGCCCATGTCACAAATGGAATTTATGAAAAAAGGTCTGGATATGATTATCTAAACCATTCACCTGGTTCAACCGGCAGGATATCTCCTTCAATTGAAGTTTCCGTCATTCAAAATCCGGGAGCCAGCTCGGCGACGGTAGTTCCAGCGGTGATGTCACGCATTTCCCAACTGGAAGTCCAATATCCTGGTATCCATTTCACCACTGCCTACAGCAATTCCCATTTTGTGAATCTTCTCTTCCGAAACGCGTGGGACGAGCTTGCCTTCGCGATTTTCCTCACTGGCATCGCAGTGCTACTTTTTCTCGGAGAATGGCGCGGGGCACTGATCACATTAGTTACATTGCCAACTTCCCTTGCCTGCGCAATTCTCTTAATGGTTCCGTTTGGAATGACCTTTAATAGCGGAACATTAATTGGGTTATTGCTCTCTATTGGCAGGCTAGTTGACGACAGCATCATCGACATCCACGCGGTTGAGCGATATCTTAGATTGGGAAAAACCCCAAAAATTGCGACAATTCTTGGCATTGCCGAAGTCCGAGCTGCCGTCATCGCATCAACCTTGATGATTGTAATTGCACTGGTCCCACTTGTCTTTTCAGGAGGACTTGTTGGTCAGATGTTTGTTGAACTGGTTTGGCCTCTCATTTTTGGACTCATTGCCTCAATGATCGTGTCATTTACTCTCACTCCAGTCCTAGCTTCAAAACTCTTAAGACCAGAAAAGGAAAGGGAGCGCGATCTCACAATCCCGATTCTTGGCGAACTTACGAAGCGAGTTTTGATTCCAATTCAGGCGCGACTAGATCGTTTTGAAAATGGCTACGCAAAAATCGTCACTTGGATGCTTCATCACAGGCTGACCAATTTTGCTCGAATTTTAGCCACGATCATAATTGGAGGTTGCTTTTACTTCTTTATTGGGAGTGAGGTCATGCCCCTTTCCGATACGGGTCAAGCGAGCGCGATTCTAGAAATGCAGCCAGGCACCTCATTCCAAGGGACATCTGACGCGGTAAAACAAATCGAACGGATTATGCTTAATCATCCTGAACTTCAAAAGGCGAGCATTGAACTTGGAACTGAGTCAATGAATGAGTCGTGGAGTCCATTTTTTACAGGATACGAAGTCCCGGGAGTAGCAAATGCATCCATGATGCTCACTTTTTCGGACAAAGATAATCGTAAGAATTCGATTTTTCAAGTCATGGATTCAATTCAGGGGCAAGTCATGCGCGATGTGCCCGGCGTCCGGCGGTTTCAAATTAAGGAAATGGGATCGGACATTATGGCAACCGCCGACGCTCCGATTCATCTTAACGTTTACGGACCGGATCTGCCAGAACTGCACAATTTAGCAAATCAGGTTTTGAACGTTGCAAAAAAATCGCCCGATATTTTTCAGCCCGCGATTACTTCTAGCGGAAAACTGCCTGGATTCGACATAAGGGTTGATCCGAATCGCGCACAGGCTGTTGGTCTGACTCCGGATTCTATTTCAAAGCAAGCCTATTATTCGATGAAAGGAGGTCTGGTTGACACCTACATGAGGAGCCCTTCGATTCGACAAAATTCAATCTTGATTCGTTACAAGGCGTCTCAAAGAGATACCGGTTCTGACATCGGTCAGATTTATCTCAATTCCCCTTCCGGGCTTGAAATTCCGTTGAGCTCAGTAGCAACTGTAGTTCCTACTCTGTCTTCCACTGCCATAGAGCACGACGGATTAAGGCGAGTTGTGGGAATAACCGGCTATTACCGAAAGGGGCATTTGCCTTCGATGGATGCGATTATGGAACTGGTTAATAACGCCTACGGCGGGAATCCAAAACTTGGCATCAAACCAGTTGATTTCCCGCCTGGTTATGGGCTGGAAGCTCGTGGCGATATGACTCAAATGATGGACAGCGTCCGGAGACTCGCAAGCAGTTTAGCTCTTTCAATTTGTCTCATGTATCTTGTCTTGGTAGCTCAGTTTAGAGGATTTCTGCAACCGCTTCAGATGATCGCTTCCTTGCCGCTTGAGCTGGCAGGAGTTTTCGTCGGCCTATTCCTAGCTCATCAAGCGTTTTCAACCGTTTCAATCCTTGGAATCATTGTTCTTACTGGAATGGATATCACCACTGCGGTTCTTTTGATTGATTTAATCATGCGGTATCGAGATCAGGGAATCCCGCGCGATAGGGCCGTCGTTGAGGCTTGTCGAGATAGGTTGAGACCAATTCTGATGACATCAATTATCACCTTGATTGTTATGATCCCAATAGCGGTTGCTCCGAAAACTGGTCTTGATGCTTATCAACCGTTGGCTACTGCGGTGGTAGCTGGGCTTACTATTGGAACCATCCTCACCCTTTTCGACATCCCTATACTTCATACACTGCTTGATGATGGAATTTTTTGGCTAAATCGAATTTTTCTAAACCGGGAGTACCACTGGAATGGAGTTGAAAACTCGGATCCGCCGATTTCGCCGCACAACTAGATTCTTGAAATTAAATATTTTGAATTTGCGATTTGATGGGTGGTTTAGTTACACATGATAACCGCAAGAATTTAAAAGTTTTTTGGGTCACCTCGACTTATACTTAAGGCATGGTAACTGAAACGGAAATTTCTCAAAATCAGGAAGAAATTTGGTGGCAAGCCTGCGCTTCCAGAGATGTAAATTATAATAATCAATTTGTAATTGCGGTGAAAACCACCAAGATTTATTGCCGTCCCACGTGCCCGGCAAAACCACTGCGAAAAAACATTGAATTTTTTCTGACACCGGAAGAAGCGGAAAGAAATGGTTATCGAGCGTGTAAACGATGTGAACCCAAAGAAATCTTTACGTCAAGGGAAAAGCTTGTTCTAGACACATTCGACTATCTCGCTACCCATCCTAACGACAATTTAGAAGAAATCGCAAACGCGTTATTCATTAGTCCATTCCATTTACAACGAACATTTAAAAATATTGTCGGAGTAAGTCCGAAGCACTTTGCCAAAGTCCTGATGATTCAAGAATTTATGTCAGAATTGCAAAATGGAACAACCGCTTGGCAGGCAATCTTGCGCTCCAAAAGTAATGCTAATGGGCTAACTCGGCAGTTCAAACATCTTACCGGATTGACTGCGGCTCAGGTCAAGCAAGGTAACGTAAAAGTCCAAATAGCTTATGCAATAGCACCTAGTCGATTTGGATTAATTCTTATCGCAGGCACAGAAACCGGCATTGCTGCAATTTACTTAGGTGATAACGAATCGGAGCTAATCAAATGCCTTAATGGTGATTACCCCATGGCAATAATCAGCTATGAACCAAGTGATCAACTTACATCATGGGCAAATATTGTTAAAAAAGGTCTGGAAGATCATCAGTTTATGCACGAACTTCACCGCTTACCTATTGACGTCCAGGGCACGGCTTTTCAAGCCAAAGTTTGGAAAGCTCTCAAGGATTTACCAGTAGGCGAGACGCGCAGCTATCAAGAATTAGCCGAGCAAATCGGTGCGCCCAAATCAGCGCGAGCGGTTGCAAGTGCTTGCGCTCGAAATAAGGTCGCTATCGTGATCCCATGTCACCGGATCATTCATGGCGATGGCAACGTTTCTGGATATCGCTGGGGCGTCGACCGAAAACGGATGCTCCTCGACCACGAAAAAAGCTAATTGGTAGAGGAATTGCATCTGCGAAGGTATGCCCTCAAGGGCATTCGTTCCCCTCTTTGGAGGGGTGCGCATAGCGCAGGGTGGTTTCCCAAAAATTGTACCAGCGGCACGTTTACTTGTCAGCTCCAACACCCTCAGGCGCGCCATTTAATTAGTTTACAATCACAAATCGACTACCAGCCGCGACCTGCCATGAGTGCTTCAGGAGCGAGCGAACTGATATTAATTCCAACCATGGGCTCACCCAAATCTTTGCTGATCTCGGCTAATTTTTTCGCATCGTCCTTGAATAAAACTGCTTCGACAATCGCCTTGGCTCGCCGCGCAGGATTTCCAGATTTAAAAATGCCAGAGCCCACGAAAACGGTTTCTGCGCCAAGCTTCATCATCATCGCCGCATCAGCTGGGGTCGCAATTCCTCCTGCTGAGAAATTTGGGACCGGCAGTTTCCCTTTCACGTGGACTTCAAAAATCAGTTCGTAAGACGCCTGATATTCCTTCGCCAATGTAAACAATTCATCTTCTCGCGCGTTTTGCACTCGGCGAATGTCCCTCATGATTGTGCGCATATGGCGCACTGCTTCGACTACATCGCCCGTTCCAGCTTCGCCTTTGGTTCTAATCATTGCAGCACCTTCCGCGCACCTTCGCAACGCTTCACCTAAGTTCCGAGCTCCGCAAACAAACGGCACCGTGAACAAATGCTTGTCGACGTGGTTTTCTTCGTCGGCTGGAGTTAAAACTTCACTCTCGTCAATGAAATCAACCTCTAATGCTTGCAAAATTTCAGCTTCGGCGAAGTGACCGATGCGGCATTTAGCCATAACCGGAATCGTAACTGCGGCTTGAATTTCTGCAATCATAGCCGGATCGCTCATCCTCGCAACCCCGCCATCTCGGCGAATGTCTGCTGGCACTCGCTCCAAGGCCATCACCGCAACCGCACCCGAATCCTCTGCGATCTTGGCGTGCTCAACGTTAATTACGTCCATTATCACGCCGCCCTTAAGCATCTCGGCTAGTCCAATTTTTTCTCGCCAAGAATTTTCAGCTTTTTCGGGCGATTTATGTGAATTGGGATGCGAGTTCAAAGTTTTCATTTATTAAAGTTATTCTACCGCTGAAAAGGCCAAATTTTGAGCCTATTTCAGTGGATTTAGTTTCAGTTAAATACTCAATTTGGAATACAGTTGATAAGTGTTTAATGAATAATCCAGATGTGTTCAATTAACGAATTATTGAGACAAACTAAAGGAATGAAGTCCGATCACTCAATCAATGCAGAGATCATTTCAGTTGGCACAGAATTGTTGCTGGGCCAGATAATTGACACTCACGCGCCGACTATGGCAAAGATTTTGGCAGATTGTGGCATCGGATGCTTGCGTCGCACCACAATTGGCGATAATTTGGAACGGCTCGTTTCCGCACTTACTGAATCCCTCTCGCGAAGTGAAATTGTCATCACTATCGGTGGACTTGGCCCCACTAATGATGATCTAACCAGAGACGCAGTCGCAGCAGCACTTAATGACGAACTCGTTTTTGAAGAGAAATTCGCCGCCGATTTGAAATACTATTTTGAAAATAAGGGGCTAAAGTTTGCCGATTCAAATTTAAAACAAGCTTACCGACCAAGCTGTGCAACCCAAATTGACAATCCAAATGGGACCGCTCCAGGGCTTTGTTGCAGAAAAGTTGGGAAAATCGTGATCGCTCTTCCTGGTCCCCCGGGCGAGTTTAACCCGATGGCAGATGGTCCTGTTCGCAATATTCTCAGGGGAACTTACGCGCAGAAAGAGCAAAGCCAAGTCATCCATAGCCGCACCCTCAGGATCGTTGGAATTGGTGAAAGCCAGGTCGAAAAGCAAGTTAAATCCTTAATGAACGGAGAGAATCCAACCCTTGCACCTTACGCTCATATCGGCGAGGTCCACTTGCGCATAACCGCCAAGTCTAGCAGTATCAAACAAGCGGATTTGCTCATCGACCCGGTCGACGATAAGATTCGCAAAATCCTTGGCAACGCGGTTTACGGAATAGACGACACAAATCTAGAGTCAGCCGTGGTTCAACTGCTCCAACAGTCGAATTCAACCATTGCTGTAGCCGAGAGCATGACCGGAGGCTCTCTCGGTGCCCGAATTACGAGCGTGCCGGGATCAAGCGCGGTGTTTCTAGGAGGCGTGATCGCTTACTCTATCCCAGCAAAAGTTGAGATATTAGGGCTGAACGCCAAGCTAATATCAGACAATGGATCGGTGAGCCAGGAAGTAGCGCTTGAAATGGCAAATTGCGTGAGGCGCAAATTTAACACTACTTTTGGAGTTGGCATAACCGGCAACGCCGGACCGGGAAGCGACGTTGATCCTGACCCCAAGCCAGTTGGACTAACATTTGTAGCGATCAGCTCCGCAAGCTCAACGCGCGTTGAAACGGTCAGTTTTCGCGGGATTCGCGAAGATATAAGGCAACGAGCAACTCAACTGGCTTTGAGGTTAATCCGCGAGCAGTTGATTTAATCGTCATTTTGCAATTCAGCCAGATGCTTTACAAGGGCAATCCTGAGCGAGGCGGATCGCTTTAACGCTTCGTGGCATGCAATTGTAAGCATTTTGTACCACCCTTCTTGCTGGACCTTAATGCCTACGACCAAGGGGAGATCGCCAGCTTTGAGCCCGGCAATTCTCTGGTCAATTCGCACGTCAATTGGCTGAAAGTCAAAATTCAAAGCTTTTGTTAGGGCGAAACACCCGGAGGCAGCGGGTGAGATGCCGACCGTGAAACTACGCATGAGCCAATCAAGATAATTTCCTTCGCTATTTTTACACTCAGACCCGGGCAAATAAACCGACGCTGGCGCAGGAATGTGGGTACTTTCCAATAAACTCCGAAAACTCCTGACTTCTTGTTCAAGACCAGCCTGCGTCCAATTGGGCAATGACCCATCCGGGGTCATCGAAATTAGACCGCCGTATCCGATTTCGTGCCCACGGCAATGCATCTGATGCCAAAACCCGAGGTCGTCGATGATTTTTTCTGACTCAACAAAGATTGATCCGGCAAAGCCCATGTCCGATATCAAATTAAGACCATCTCCGAAGTCGATTTCGCTCCCTAAAAAAGCAAAGCAAAGTATTGGGCTATTTAATGAATCCATCAGCAATCGCCAAAGCTTAAGTGATCAAGCTGGATTTTTGGCGTCAGTGGGTCACCTTCGTCATAATCATTGGCCCGGTATCAGCCACTGGCCCGGCGGTCTGCATGGTTTTGTCGTCTGGTGCTACTGCAAAGGAAAACTGATCCGTTTGATTTGTTCCGAACTGGGCATCTCCACCATTGCTAACATCCTTAAACAAGGTAATTTTTTGCCCGTCCGACGTCCACCTTCCGCTCATTGAATCAGCTCCAGTGACAAATTTAAATGAACCGTCCGGCTTAAGGGTTAAGGTTCCAACCGGCACGTTGTTGGCTAACTTCCAATCACCGACGAATTTTGGATTCGGTGGTTGCGAACAGCCCATTGCAATTATTCCGATCAACACCAGTGCAAAACCGGTTGCTTTTAGACTCCGCATAGATTTATTGTGACGAATAACCGCAAATTCCGATTCAACTGCATTACTTTTATGATTTTGCCCAGTTCCACAGCTTCATCACGTTCTTTCTATGACCTTCGTTTTCAGTTGGAGTTTCCACAATTTTGGGAATTAGATCAAAGCGTCCGTCCTTCATAATCATTTTGAAAAATTCTCCACCAATGGCACCATCGCCAAGGTGTTCATGCCGATCAACTCGGCTTCCAAAGTTCTTTTTGCTGTCATTGCAATGAATCGCCTTAACCTTATCGATGCCCACCGTCTTATCAAATTTTTCGAACGTCGCTGAATAAGTTTCCGGCGTTCTGATGTCGTATCCAGCCGCAAAAATGTGACACGTATCTATGCAAATCCCCAAGCGCTTTGGCGATTTTGTAAGGTCTAGAATCGTTGTCAAATGCTCGAAATTCCAATTTAGCGAAGTGCCCTGACCTGCAGTCGTTTCCATGAGCAGAATAACGTCGTCTGGCGACTCGTCTAGGATTTCGTGTAGCGATTCAGCTACGAATTGTAAGCCGACCTCTTCCCCCTGGCCCATATGCGCTCCCAAATGCGAAACAACCAATCCGATTCCAAAATCCGAACTTCTTTTCAGTTCTTTCTTTAGTCCTTCGCGACTTTTCTTCCTCCGTTCAATATCGGGATCGGCCAGGTTGATCAAGTAGCTATCGTGGCTAATTAAAGAAGTGATCCCTGAGTCTGCGACAGCTTTCTTGAAGGTTTGAATTTTTTCTTCGCTTGGCATTTCCGATTTCCACTGGCGAGGCGAAGAAGTAAACACCTGCACTGCGGTACAGCCAATTTCCTTGCCATTGCGCACTGCCCCGGCCATTCCTCCATCGCTTGGCATGTGCGCGCCAATAAGTTGGGTTCTCATTCCTAATAGTTTCCACGACCTGCATCGTTTACGACGCTCGCAAAGTCGCGACAATTTTTGAAATACCTATCCGTCTTAAAAAATAAACTTAAATTTCGAGTTAAGAGATGAATCGCGAACAGAAAATGAAGGTCAAGGAGTTGGCTTATGAAATTAGTAATTGTCGCTCTAGCAGCAGTATTAGCGTCTTGGACGATTAGTTCCGACTGCGAGCCAACGCCCGGCCAATTTGACCATACGCGGGAAATTGTTTATTCTGCCTACACTAAATCCGGTACTGTACGCACCATAATTCAATTACCCGACAGCAAGATTAAGATATTCGATGGAATGGTTCCGGTTGCAACCGCGAGCTTGCAAAACGACATTCTTCTCCGACGACTTGATGCGACCGATAAAGGTTTACTGTGGGCTTGGAATCCAGACGAAAATCGCCCAAGACTCTTGTTTGATGCCGCTAAATGGCCAAAGATTCACGAGATCCCTGTTGCATTTAGTCCCGCAAGCAATGAGAACTACATGGCAGTTTCCGACGGCTACCACAAGATTTGGATGGTAAGCCTCAAGTCACATCATTTCGCATCCGTCTTAGATATACACCAAATCCGAAAAAACCTTGGATTGCGACTAGTCGATTACCCTACCGATGGCTCGTTCATTTCTTTATCGCCTAGTGGTCACTTCTTAGCGATTAACTTGCCCGCAGATTGGGCGATGAATCCGGTAACGCCTACACGTCATCTAGCCGAGACCTACATCATGAATTTAGACTCTATGAAGTGTCGTTATCTGGGTCAGGGATCGCCAGTAGCCTGGATCGGGAATGAAAAAGTAATCTGCAAGACTCCGGGAAGTGATAAATTAGACAGCGAAGCGGTTGTTTACTCGATTGATTCGCCATTAACATGCAGGATGAGTGGGGTTTATAGCATAGGAATTGACGGAAATGAGCCGGTATTAGCCAGAAGCGAAACGGATCCAAATTCAAAGATTATTTCGAACTCGGCAGACTTATGGGATGGCAATCTCACCATGAAAAGACGCTCTTTCGAACTGGATAATACACCGCTTCAAACGGGCTATCTAGGCATCGTTCCAGGTACGAATAAAATCTTAAGCCCAAATAGCAATTGATCTGGTTAGAAGTTAGTTCTCTTCTTGGGTATCTCTATTGCTGGGCAAGATCAATTCGCACTAAACGGCCCTAAACTGAGGTTATTTTTTCAATGTAAAGCTTTGGATCAGCCCCGAAACCGTCCGCATGGCTGGCACCCGGCACTGTCCATAGCGGCAAGCCACTGTTAACCGCAAAGCCTTCAGTATTACTCTTAGGAAATAGTCGATCCATTTCGTCGTGGATTATCAGCCCTCTTTTACCTCGCCACAATAAGGCAGAATCAATTGGTCGCACCCGATTGACCGCTATTTTCTCGACAATTGCGGCAATAAAAAACATCGGCTGAAGTATGATCGCCCCGAATGGCAATCCGTAGTTCAGGTAGCAATTCACAGCATGCCGCAATTTACCAAATGCTGCTTCGGTGATGATCGCAGAAAATAAGTCCGGCTTCAATTCGCTTGCTAGCCAAAGGGCTGCCCCCCCTAGCGATACTCCCAACCCGATAATTTCCGCATTTGGATTTGCTAAACGAACGAACTCCGCCGTTGCCACCACAACTTTTGATTCTTTCGGGCCAAACCCAACCGTCTTAGCGGGCGATGCGTCCTGACCCGGCATTGCCGGAACAGCCACTCCGAAATCAAGAGTTTGCAACTCCGTCACTACTCCATCCCACACTCCTCGGTCGGCCCCATATCCATAAATCAGGATGAAAATCTTCTTGAACCGTGCAAGGTTTGGCGACACCCAGGTTGGATTCGGACCATCTTCTGTCATAACCAACGCTTCTTCAACCGAATCTGGCATTAAAGGAATCGTCCTCTTAGGCGATACAAATCGGCGCGTCAGGGCCCAGCAAATGAGCAAGTAAATGACTATGAAGATGCCGGTGACTTCAAGGATCACGACTTGGTCGATGCCTCGGCCGCATCAACCGCGTTTTCAAGCAACGTCGTCACTGTCATCGGACCAACGCCTCCAGGCACTGGACTAATCCATCCGGCAACCTCGGAAGCTGCCTCAAAATCAACGTCCCCGACGTCACCCTTTATGCCTTCGATTTTGTTGTAACCGGCGTCAATAACAGCTGCGCCCGGCTTGATCCAATCCTCTTTTACCATTTCCGCTTTCCCAACCGCCGCAATTAAGATATCCGCTTCACGGCAAATTTCCTTAAGATTTTCTGTTTTGGAATGAGTGATCGTCACGGTGGCATTTTCTTGAAGCAACAACAAGGCGGCAGGTTTGCCCAGTATCACGCTGCGACCAATGACCACCGCTCTCTTGCCCTGAATTTCAATTCCACAGTGGTTTAACAGCCGCACGATACCCAGAGGTGTGGCGCATCTAAAACCGGGCATTCCTGCGACAAGTCGGCCTAGAGACTCGGGGGTTATGCCATCTACATCTTTTGCCGATCCTAGCGCGATTAGAGCCTCATTTTCATCTAAATGTTGCGGCAGAGGATGCTGAATAAGCACTCCATGCACTTTTGGGTCTTGATTTAGCCGTTGGATTTCGTCAACTAATTGAGATTGGGAAGTATCTTCATCGACCAAGAAACTATCGCCTTCGATTCCGGCTTTTTCTGCCCAACGACGTTTCATTTGAACGTAAGTTACGCTTGCTGGATCATTGGCAGAAACGATCACATCTAGTTTGGGGACTATGCCTTTAGATCGCAAGATCGAAACTCGTTCGGCGAGGGCTGCTCGGCGAATTCTGGAAAGCATCGCGCCGTCTAATATCTTTGCGCTCAAGGCACCTCGGCATGAGAATCGCTCTCAGTTTTAATCACCCAGCCACTAAGTTTGGTGAGCATTTTCGCTTTCTCGCTGTTTGCTTCTAATGGCTCTTCAACTTCCTCAATTTCAGGTTGAAATGGGGCTGAAGGTTCGCTTTTCTCGACTAGATCTGAAAGAACTTTTGAGGCGTCCCAATGAGCTTTAGGAGATATTAGCAACAATTGACCAAGTACGCCGTTGACAAACTTAGCCGATTCCACCATTGAATATTTTCTGGCGATGTCAACTGCTTCATCAATCGTAACCGCAGGTGGAATGCTCTCCATATAGAAAAGTTCGAAAGCTGCGATGCGCAGCATATTTCGATCCACGGCTGCTAGTCGAGAGTAAGAATAATCCGGTATCAACGGCTCAAGCAGCCCATCAATCTTAGCCAAGTTATTCAAAACTCCGAGTCCCAGTTCCATGGCAAAAACTTCAAGCTCCAAGCTGAGCGGTGCTTGCTCACAGGCATTAGTTAGGGCCGATTCAGGAGTTGATCCGCCAATTTCAACCTCGTATAATGCGCGTAAAACCGCTTCTCGCGCACTTCTGCGCTCTGCTATTGCCATTCGCTAATCAATTGCCTCATCCAAGAATCGGCCCACAAATTGGGTATCCATTTTGCCTGAAATAAACTCATCGGTGTGGCAAAGGCGACTCAAAAATGAAATGTTGGTGGCAATACCTGCAACCTTAAAATCATGCAAGGCAGCTTGTAATCTTGTCACCGCATCATGCCGAGAAGTCGCTTTTACGATTAGCTTGGCTAGAAGGGGGTCATAAAACGGCGATACCTCGTATCCCGCATGGCAGTGACTTTCAATTCGAATCCCAGGTCCAGTTGGCGGACACCATCCGGTGATAGAACCCGTTATCGGGGCAAAATCTTTTTCTGGATCTTGAGCTGTTATACGAGCCTCAATCGCATGACCTTGCAGATGAACGTCACGCTGTGCAATTGTAAGATGTTCTCCGCTAGCGATTTTCAACATCCAACGCACAATATCATATCCGGTCACTTCTTCGGTAACAGGATGCTCAACTTGCAAACGAGTGTTCATTTCAAGGAAGTAATATTTTTCGTCCGCATCAACCAAGAACTCAACTGTTCCGGCGTTGGTGTACTTTACGCTTGATGCGACTCTCACCGCTGATTCACCCATCGATTTTCTTGTTTTTGGAGACAAATTAGCATCGGGTGATTCCTCGATGAGCTTTTGATGGCGCAGATTTTGAACGGAACATTCTCTCTCGCCTAGATAAACCATTCGACCATATTCGTCTCCCAATATCTGAATTTCGACATGTCGTGGTTTAACTAGCGATTTTTCAATAAGCAACTCTCCATTGCCAAAACTTGCCTGCGCTTCAGCCGACGCCATGGAATAAAGCTTTTGGATTTCATCTGCGGAGGTCGCGCGCCGAATGCCCCGACCTCCGCCACCAGCAACTGCTTTAAGCAACACTGGATATCCAATCTCAGACGCATATTTAATTGCATCTGCTTCGTTTAATACCGCTCCCGGCGAACCGGGCACTACCGGGCACTTAGCCTTTATCGCAAACGCCTTTGCCTTGGCTTTATCGCCCATTGCCTCGATTGCACTTACTGGTGGACCGATAAATTTAACTCCCATTCCCTGGAGAGCCGTCGCAAAATGAGTGCGTTCACTAAAATATCCATATCCCGGATGCACTGCGTCTGCGCCTGAAATCTGAACCGCCATTAGCACGTTTGCTAAGTTTAAGTAGCTGTCAGAGTTGCTTCCAGCGCCGACGCAAATTGCCTGGTCCGCCAAGTTCACATGGTTACTGCAGCGATCTGCTTCGCTGTAGATTGCGACGCTTTTGACACCCATTTCGCGACATGCTCGAATAATTCGACAAGCAATTTCACCTCGGTTCGCAATCAAAACTTTTTGGAACATAAAATTGGGAGGTTGTTTTTAGAAGTTCTCGTGGCCAGGATGGGTGCATTTCACAATGCCGGTAGATGGATCGTAAACATAAGGCTTATGATCAATGGGGTCTTTCAACATGCTGGCAGGCAGATGCAGATCGTCCAATGATGCCGGAGATTCATCATTATTGGTATCCCTGGCAAGTTCAATTGCGAGCCGGATTTGGCGAAGATTGTGCTGACAATCCGCGTCCAAGGCAGCGTCACGAACGGCACCGGGCACGGTAATGCCCAAATTGTCTTTTCTAGCTGATTTGTGGATGCCAAGCACTCCGCCCTTTGATCCAAAAAAGAACACGCAAACGAGTACAAGAATAATCGCTACCGCAACTAAAATCCCGACAAGCGAATTTCCGCTTAAGGTGCCCCGAGATGCTTTCATAGTAATTTGATCCTCATTAAAGGCTGACCAAATTCCACCGGTTCGCCGTCGGCTACGTAAATTTCATCGATTTCACCTGTTGCATTAGCTTCCACATCATTGTCGATTCCAAGCACCGCGATCGTCGCAACCGAGTCGCCTTTTTCAATTTTTTGTCCTAGCTTGTTTTCAGCTGCGCTTTTGAAATATCCGACGCAAGGCGATTTGACCTGAACCGTGTTCTGCTCAGTTACGGGCACGGCGATTTCTTCCGAAGTAGCGCTAGTGATGGCTAAGTTTTTCTCTAGGGAAGCGGTAAATTCTAGACCATCTTTCTCGACATGAATTATATCGAATCCATGCAATTTTGCCAGCGAAATCACTTCCTCCACGAACGGTAGTTCATTGTTCGCCATCTTGGCACAGTTTACTCCGTGAGCCGGTGAGGCGTTAAGATCCAGCCGCTGAAAAAATGCCGCTGAAGTAACTACTGTAAAAGTGAATTACAATATAGCCAATATAAATTGCTACCAAAACGAGCATGACGACGCCTACAGCCGTAGCCAGTATGGTTTGACGTGTATTCGCTTCATCTTCGTAATAAGAAGCGACCTTAGTGAGCATTTGATCCAGGTTTCCAGTGCGCTCACCTGTTCCTACCATGTCCAAGACAATTGGAGAAAAGGCACCGGTGCGCCTGAAAGTCTCGTGAACTCCTCCGCCTTTTTCCATTAAATCGAAATACGGATACATCCTCGCGCGAAGTTCTTCATTGCCGCAAGCATCGGCAGACAGCTTCATTGCTTTTGAGATCGGAACGCCGCCTTCGTAAAGGGCTCCAAATGCACGTCCAAATCTCGCCATTGCAAGCTGGTGCATAGTCTTACCAATTACAGGAGTCTTTAATACAATCTGATCATAAACTCGTTTGATCCTAAAATTGGAAAGACCGATGCGCAAGAAAAGCCAATAACCTATCCCGATCGAAATCAGAATAACCCAGGTTGAAAATAGGAAGGGCGATTGAAGACCGTTCACACCCGGCGCAACCATTGAAATGATAGTGTTAGCTAATGCAATCACAATAAAAGTGAGTGCGAAAACAAGCTTTGGATAAAACGTGAGCCTCCGATATAAATTTCGGAGCTCAATTTCGCGATCAATGTAGTCGGCAACTTGCAATATTGCTTTGTCTAAAAAGCCGCCTTCTTCACCAGCGCGAACAAGCGAAATCACTACAGCATTGATCGATTCGGGATATCGCTGGAGCGCGGCACTAATCGGTCTGCCGTTTTCAACTTGCTGTCTACATTCCAGAATAACCGGTCTGAGACGAAAATCTTTAGATTGAGTTGACAGCGTATCTAAGCATTGAACGTACGGCACCCCGGCCTGAAGCATGGTCCCAAGTTGTCTAAAGAAAAAGGCGAGGCTAACTAGAGAAGCTCTGCCGGCAACCGGACCAACTACATTGGTCGACATATAGGATCGCTTAGGTTCATGTGGGTTTGCATCTGTTTCTAATGGACCAGCGATGGTATTTAATTCAGAATCTATATCAACTTGCCTTTCAGATGAGTTTTGAACCCAAGTGCGTTGGTCTTGAACGGCAGCAGGGCGAGTGCTTACCGTTGATGGATGCTGGACATTTAGAGGATCATTAACCGATTGAGCTAATTGAATTTTCTCAACCGTCAAACCCCGTTTGCCGAGATCGGTGAGTGCTGCAGGCAAGTCTATGCCGATGATATTTCCTTGTTGAGAAGCTCCGTTTTGGTCCGAAGCAATATATTCAAAATTTGGCATTTTTGTGTTGTAACTGAAGTTAGCCTATTGAGTGAAATAAGTTATCATTGAACTCATGTACTGACCGTAAAATATTTCGCCGCCAGCAGCAGCGACAAAAAATGCTAACGCAATCCAGCAACCAATTTGACCTCTGGATTTAGTCGTATTTGCTTGAGTTGCGTAAACCTGGGCGTCAGATATTTGTTGAAGCATTGGCGCCACGTTTCCAGTTATTTCACCGGTTTGGATCATGGAGATCATATCGTGACTCACTGCACTTGTTTGGGCAAATGCTTCGCTGAGGCGCGTGTTTTCCTTCATTCCTTGGCCGATATTTATGAGGTCCTGGCGAATTCTTAAATTCGGCACGCTTTCAGCCGCTGAGACAAATGCGGTTCTAGGGCTAATTCCTGCTCGGCTGATGCTGCCAAGAACCCAGGAAAATTGAGCCATCGATTCAGTCCTTGCTCGATCTTTTAAAATCGGCACTCTTAATATGGCAGCATGCCTACGCGTGCGATTTATAAGGCTGAACCAGAAAACATGGAGCAAATAAAATCCGACGATCGAAATTAGGAGCAAAATTCCGGCTTGTCCTTTAAGACTTTGAGCTACTGCCGAAGTTAAAAGTGAAAATCCGTTGCCTTGGCCGCCAGTTGCGTCTAACGCCTTCATATAGGGAGCCATGGCTCGAAGGATTGCCCATGTGGGCAACAAACCGACCGCATTACTCACCACGATCCAGTAAAGCCACCAACCCCACCGATTAAACTTTATGCTTTCGGTGTAGTGGTCAGAAATATTTTGACAGGCTTGAGGCAAAAATCCGCCAAGCTCTCCTGCCCTTAATGTTCCAATGACATTGGGCGGGTATAAATAGGGAAAACGGCCAAGGGCTTCACTCAATGCAACCCCAGTTGCTACCGCTTTGGCGCCCACCAAAAGAGTCTCTTTGTAAGCAGGATTTGGCTGATTATTGCCAAGATTTTCAAGCATTGTCACAGGATTTTGACCTGAGTTGAGATAAGCGGCAAATTGCGAAAAGATAAAAATTAAGGTTTTGTCGCTTTGCTTTCCACTCGCATAAGGGTTTGCGGATGTCGCAACTGGATCGGGATTGACTGGAATCGACTGAGAAGCTGCTGCTGCTGGATTGAAAGTGGTGGCAACCCCAGTGCGAGCATTTACGATATTGACGGGCCCACTTGGAACTGCTTGCATATTTTTAGCTTTCAAGTTCAGGGGGGGGCTAGTTACCGGGAAATCGGAATGGTACGCATCCCATAGCCAGCCGTCAACCATCAAGACGTTCAACCCTCTAAGCTCAAGGTTTTTAGCCGCTTCCTTCGGGTCGGAAGCGGAAATCTTGCCTTCCACGATGGCATCGCGACCATCTTTAGCGGTGTATTGATAAAGCGGCATTCTCAATATATTCGACGCATTGACCATCGATATTGGTTAACTGGAGCAGATTTTGCAGCGAACCCATACCTGGAATTTCAAGGTTTGCGTCCAAATCAGCTAATGGTACGAGTACAAACTTTCGCTCTGCCATCTTTAAATGAGGCACAAAAACCTGGTCATTGAATTGGTAACTGATTGAGCCATAAAGCAAGAGATCAATGTCGATTTCGCGTGGGCCATTCCTTTGGCGCGGCGTCCTGCCAATTTTCGTTTCCAAATTCTTGGCGCGTTTGACCAACTCAAGCGGGCTAAGATTGGTATGCATTTCGACGACTGCATTGAGGAAGTCAGGTTGGTCAAGTACGTACATGGGCTTAGATTTCACCACTCTGCTGGCTCTAAGATTTAATCCAAGTTCTTGCAGCCCATCCACCGCCGCTTGGAGGAATTCAAACTGATTCCCTAAATTGGAACCTAAGCCGATAAAGGTTCTGACCACAACTTAGGATAACTTACTTTTTTGAAAAGCCTATGTTCAGTGTCATAATGGTTATCCTGCGCGGCGGATATAGCTCAGGGGTTAGAGCGCCTCACTGTGGCTGAGGAGGTCGTGGGTTCGAGACCCATTATCCGCCCCAAATGGTTTGCTTGGCTTTGATCGTCATTCAAATGCATCGGGTACTAGACCTCAGTTGGTAGATCACCCCCCATGCAAAGGACGATTTCGATCTTAAAATATTCGTCTCGGGTTGCAGTTCCCATTTGAAATCAACTTATTGTCGCCATTGTTGAGGGACGATGTCCGGAACCTCGATTGCCAGAGCAGACCCCACATATTCAGAAAACTGTCCTACATACCAAGCAAATCTCGCCAGCATCTCGGGAAGGCTCCGTTTCGCTTTGCCAGCCATATCGTAAATGACGGCAGTAACGACCGCTGGGTCATGGTCGAATAGAACTTTGAGATATTCAGAGGGATGCGCCGCTACAATTCCAAATGAGTCTAGTACTCGCGACTCGAAATCTTTGATGTTGAAAGTGACAATCGTTTCTGTCTTGGAATGGATGGCAGCAGCGAGAACGTGCTTGTCCTTCGCCTGATTCAGGCATGTTTCAATGAGGCTCTCATAGCCAGTTACCATAGCATCTGGGAAACAATTTTGTGCCTCCCTGATCCGACTGTCTGCAATCTTCTCCGGCCAGTCTAACTTCTCGACCCAAGTTCGTCGCGTTTCACTCCAGATTTCTTTAGTCCATCTTGGCAACAAAAGTCTTGGTTCTTCGGAGAGCCTGAGAAATAAATCTGACACTGCAGCTTCGGCTAGGACGCAGGCGTCTAGAACAACGGGGAAATCAGCCTTCAATGTGCCTTGCTTTCTTGACAATCAGCCACTTACGACTCCTCTTTCTCCATCGGTATGAACCTGTCGTAGAGTCCTGCGTTGATTAGTTCCTCTGTCATCCCGTCTAGTCCTGCCTTTCTTACGCGGCTCCGCTCTAGCTGGAACCCCACTAGGTCTTTGAAGAAGACTCGGCGGTGGGTGCCAATGTAGTGGAATGGCAACTTACCGCTTTCGAGAATCCGAACAAGGTGCTGGCGAGAATTGCCTAAATAGTTTGCTGCCGCTTGTGTCGTAAATGCTTCGTCCTGGTGCATCAAAAAAATTGCTTGCTTTTGTTTCATTGCCTGAATGATCGAAATAAAGAGGTCATTCAGAGCCTTGGGAAGCTCCACGACATCCCCATTCGGAGTGAGTAGTACAGGTCGAACTTCCTCATTCATAGCTCTGTCGAACTTGATCCGCTCTTCCGGCGCAATATCGGATAGACCAATATGGTTCATTTGATTTTTGCTCATATTACTAATTACGGAGAATATCCGCTATAAACACACATCTTTTTTAAAATATCCAGAAACTATACTCCAAGCTTCGACGCTTGAAGAAGGATATCTTTTAGATCGACTTCTCTCTCAAGCAACAATCGCTGAGCTTTAAGTCATCTATCAATGGGTCTGACAAAATGGATACTGGAATCTACAAGTAATGCAAACCGTGAATATTTTTGCTTAATGATCATCTATCCATGCCCTAAAGTTCTCGGCTAAAACGAATCAAAATCGGTGCCGTCATCGATATTGCAAGCAATTGTGTCGACCACATCCGTAATTGCATTTGCGCCCACATTAGAGTCAAGCAATCCAGGATCCGAGTAGCCTCCACCTAAGGTCCCGCCAAGACCGCCATCCAGAAGAGGATCAACGTTCATTCCAAAGCCTCCCATAGGATCGCCAACCCCGCCGTACGGAGGATAAAACGAATTATATTGCGCCAATGTCATCCAATCCGCGTAGTCAAACAAATTGTAATCATTTACGTACGCATTAGGATTTGCCTGAAGCATTTGCCTGCGTTGAGAAAGAGCAGACCCGATTTGTGAACCAGAACCCTCATTTGATACAGGTCGACTAACGCTTCCAAATGCATTTGATTTTATCGCAAAGCTACCTCCCTGTTCTCTTGCTGGCATTGGTTTAGGCCGCTGAGTAACCGTCTTTGAAGGAGCAATTTGCACGCCGGTACCGACGTCTGGCAAACCTTCAATTTGAGCTCCTGTTGGACCCATTCGCGGTATTGAAGACCCTTGACCCATTTGTATTAACAAACCTCTTAACCAACTCATCTTTAATTATTTAGACGCCAACTTGCATGTTATTGGTATTAAAATGCTGTTTCAGCCGGACGCGTTGACGTGGACTTTTCTTTTTCTAAAGCTGAATATAATGAGTAAACCGAACAAAAATGGGCCAATACTATCCAGCATTTAAAGCATACGACGTACGCGGAGTCGTGCCCGATGAAATCAACCCCAACATAGCCTATCGCATCGGTCGTGCCATGTCAGATCACTTGCCCGAAGCTAAACGATTTTGCATCGGATATGACGTGCGCCCCAGCGGTCCAGCCCTCCTAGAAGGTCTCGCTAAAGGGATGAATGACGCTGGAGTTGACGTGCTCGATCTCGGCGTAATTGGCACAGAAATGATGTATTTTGCCACCGCATATTACAAGTTTGACGGCGGGGTCATGATTACTGCGAGTCATAACCCAACCCAATACAACGGGATGAAATTTGTGCGCACCGAGAGTCAGCCAATTTCATCCGACACCGGTCTTGACGACATCGAAGAGCGGACTTTCAAAGCAAAATGGGATCGCAGTGGTCACGGCAGCATTGAGAAAAAAGACATTTATGATGATTTTATTGCTCATTTGCTCACCATCGTGCCCCCAAGCGACCTTAAGCCACTTCACGTTTTGCTGGATGCGGGTAATGGCGGAGCTGGAATAGTTCTTGAAAAGTTGCTTCCAAAGACTCCTTTAATCGCCCATAAATTGCTGTTTAAGCCGGATGGAACATTCCCAAATGGAGTTCCAAATCCCATTCTTGCCGAATCGAGAGCTGGAGCAGAAAAAGAGCTTAAAAGCGGAAAGTATGATTTCGGAGTTGCATGGGACGGCGATTTTGACCGATGCTTTTTTTATGACGGTCAAGCCAATTTTATCGAGGGTTATTACATCGTCGGATTGCTTGCTCATGCCATTTTAACTTCATTCCCAGGCGAAACGATTATCTATGATCCGCGACTGACATGGAACACGTTGGATATCGTGGCTCAATTGGGAGGAGTTGCGGTTCGCTGCAAGAGCGGTCATGCTTTTATCAAAGAGAAAATGCGCCAAGAAAATGCAATTTATGGCGGCGAAATGAGTGCTCATCACTATTTTCGGAGCCATTGGTATTGCGACAGCGGAATGATCCCGTTTTTAATTGTCTCCCAGCTCGTTTCGCAAGGAACCGAAAGCTTGCACGATATGCTTAAAGCCAGAATCGCTAAATTCCCATGTTCTGGAGAGATTAATTCCAGCGTTCCCGATGTGGCCGCAACCCTCGATAAAGTTGAAGGTGTTTACGGGAAAATCAGCGGCGCAGTGGTGGATAAGCTCGATGGTCTATCGATTGATTTTCCAGAATGGAGATTCAACCTGCGCGGAAGCAATACCGAACCTGTGATTCGCCTTAACGTTGAAACTCGCGCTAATCCTGCATTGTTAGAGGATAAGACCCAGGAATTACTCAAACTCATCCGGAGCTAATCGGATAAGCTTCCGACCGAGCCGGGTCTCATGCTATTGTAACCCCTAGCTGGGGAATTTCTGAAGTGGGAACGGACGGAAAGTTCACTTGAAAATGGGCGCCAGTGGCAGATGGCAGCAAGACAATATCCCCGCCACGAAGTCTTGCGAGACGGCGGCAAACGGCAAGACCGATCCCAAATCCACCAAGGTCGCGATTTCGGCTGCGCTCCCCCCGAGTAAATCGTTCAAAAAGCTCCTTTTTGAGGGTGTCCGGAACTCCCGGCCCATTGTCCAAACAATCAATCAGGCTCCCGCCAGACGCGCTCCCTGAAACTTTCAGGGATACTTTGGAGTTGGCTGGGGCGAACTTTAACGCATTGCTCAGCAAATTATCCAAAATCGTTGTAAATTCGTCTGGCAAAATCGCAGCGTAGACTTCTGCGGGCACGAATTCCAACTGCACTTGTTCTGCAGCGTATCTTGGTTGCCATCGAGAAATTACCGATTCGCAGCCGTCAGCCAGATTCATTACGGGCACAATTTCAGAGGTTCCAGAAGCGGAAACAAGCAATAGTTCAGCTAGACGAGATAAGCGCTCCGCTTCGGCTAACACTGTTTTCAACGTCAGTTCATATTCTTGCACCGATCTGTTACGCAACAAAGCCGTTTCAATTTGACCTCGGATAATCGTAAGCGGCGTTCTCAATTCGTGAGCCGCGTCTTGCACAAATTGTTCTTGAGATTGATAGCTTTCTTGCAGCCGATCCAAATATCGATTGAGTTGCTGGGCAAAAGGCGCAAACTCGTCGTTTTTATCATGAATAAGTCGTCCTGATAGGTCCGAGTCCGAGAGCTTTTCCGCTTGCCTTGCAAGATCGTCTAATGGTAAGAAAGTGAGCCTTGATGCGGCGAAAGTGATCCATCCTGCGCCTAAAGCAAGCGGTATTGTAATGATTAAGAGAACGACATCTAGCCTATTAATCGCGTCCTCTCGGGATGACCATTGAACTGCTACCTCAACAACGCCTATACCTGTTTCGGCGTGCCGTTGAATCTCGATCTTGCGACCCCTCAAAATGCTCATGCCGTCAGTCTTCGTGAGAGTCGCAAGTTGAAGGCTTCCGGTGCTTTTTATGAGATGATCACGAAGGTCAAAAGCGGCGATGGAAATCTCCGGATAATTTTCGAGCACGTCGCCAAAGTCTGGATTTTTAGGATGGATTTCGAGTTCGCCCGAAGCCTGAACCGCAGCCCTCTTGAGCATGTTGACCGACCAATTGTATTCCATCTTCCGAGATACCATCGTGACGCCCGCAAAAATAACACCGACAAAAACCAAAGCGGTTAAAAATGCAACTGATGCGAGACGAAACCTTTGAAGGTGCATAATATTTTTCAACCAGCACCGCCTTGGTCCGCATCCCAAGGATTCGTCGAAAGTAGATAGCCCTTGCCCCGAATTGTATGGATCAAAGGCATTTTCGAATGAATTTCAATTTTCTGCCTGATGAAATGGATATAAACTTCCACGACGTTTTTGCCGCGTTCGGTGTCATCCCAAATCTTATCAAGTAGTTCTGTCTTGGTTACAGGCTGACCGTAACTGTGAGCGAGAATTTCCAAGATGCCGAATTCAGTTTGCGATAAAAATAGTTGATGTTCTTCTACCGTTACTTTCCGACTTCTCAAATTGATTTTTAATGGCCCGCAAGTGATTTCTTGCGCTTGGGCGCGATTTCGCCGCAATAAAGCATGAACCCTCGCCAACATTTCTTCTAATTTGAATGGCTTAGCCAGATAGTCGTCCGCTCCCGAATCTAGCCCTTGCACTTTATGCTTTGTGCCTCCAAGTGCGGTCAGCATTAAAACCATGAGATCATTGCTTTTTCTAAGTTCAACGAGAAATTCAAATCCGGTTATTCCGGGCAGCATCACGTCTAATATGAGCAAAGAGGGTCGGAATTTTTCAATCGTCTCCAATGCATTTGTAGCACTTGCAATGCTTTTCGCTTCGTATCCTGAATCTTGCAATGCCCGGACGATAAAATCGGCTAAATTAGGTTCATCTTCAATTATTAATATCCTTTGCATTTGGCAAGAATTCCTTAAAAACGCTTAAACAAGGGAATGACCCTCCTTCGTTAGCAGTAATATATTTTGTTCTCTAGCGAATGGGAGGTTCGCTTTCCTTAATAATTATGAAGCTTTTGCTTTTTGTTACCGCTCTGATATTGCCCAATTTTAAATATGGACTTACAACTAAGTTCCCAATTCAATTGTCTAACCGTTCCACGCAGAAGGCAACTTTTACTCCAACTGAAGCCGTAAAGATTGCTGAACTTAATCGACCATCAGTTCAAAGTGCCTTCCTGTCTGTGAGGAGTGCCTACAGCACGAGAAGCGCGGACGGAGCTTACTTTCCCTTTCGGGTTGAAGCTGGGAAAGGTACGTTGCCTGACTTTCAAGCTGGAGAAGACCTTCTGTTGGCTCAACCGATCGACTTTTTCAATGTTGTCGGGGCAAATCGAAGAGTTGGAGATGCAGCCGTAAACGCTTCAATTGCAGCTCTAAGACAAACTGAGCTTGACGTCCAATTCCAGGTTCTCGTAGCATACGCCGCTGCAGCTGCCGCTGAAAGGCAGCTTCAATTGGCCCAATCCCAATTGCAAATTGCTCAATTGGTTTACGATGGCACCAAAAAGAGAACCGATATTGGCGACCTTCCGCCCCAACAATTACTTATAGCAGACCTCGACCTGGAACGCGCCAAAGCGGCCGTTCAAACCCGTACTAATGAGCAAATCGCTGCTCTCCATCGCTTAGAGGGAGCAATGGGCACCAATCTAACTCCCGGGACAACTTTTGATTTCGCGCCACTTCCTTTACCAAGTGGGATTGTAAATGATCGACCAGACATCGCGAGTGCAATCGCAAAGGTTCAAAATGCCCAAGCCCAAAGATTTGTGGAAAGTTTGACCAATGCTCCAACTACCGAACTCCAATTTCGCCGGAGCTATTTTTCTCAGCCCGAAAGCTACAATTTCCGAGTCCAAGTTGTTTGGCCGATTTGGGATCATGGCGTGAGGCAAAATAGAACCAAAGCGGCAAGCTTGCTTTTATCCGGTTCCAAAGATTCCCTCACCGATTTACGTTTTCAGGCTCAAAAGGAAATCGAGTCGGTTAAAGCTGACGAAGCTTCCGCTACCCAGTCGCTAAATAGTTTCAGAAAATTGGAGCAGCTTGCCCTGACTGTCGTCACCAAAGAGCAGCAGGGATTCGAGTTAGGCGGTGCTACCCTGCTTGACGTGCTCAGCGCGGAAAGATCGCTCAGAGATATTGAACAAAGCGAAGTGGATGCCCAATTAGCCCAAGCAAATGCGCGCGCGGCTTTTTATTCCGCCTACGGACAACTAATAACAACCAAGATTCCACAAAAATGAAGTATCAACTTTACATCTTATATCTTTTGGTTCCGCTCGCCGTTTGCGATTTGATCGGATGCTCCAAGGGCTTGAGTCAGGTTCCCGCTGATGTCTCGGCAGGACCGGTTGCCGTTCAAATAACCCCGGTTAAAGTCCGGTCGATACGAGTTTTACTCCAAGCACCGGGCACATTTGTAAGTGCTCAAGGAGCATCCGCAAACCTGGCATCCCCAAATTCTGGAAAGATCAAAAGCGTTTTCGTTAAGGAAGGCGATCGCGTTTCCCAGGGGCAGTTGCTCGCGACTTTGGATTTGAGCGTGGTCAATGCTCAAACTGCAGGGGCTAATGCCGCCGCTCAGCAAGCCGAAGCATTAGCCAGGCAAGCCCAACTGAGCAGTCAAGCCGCTTCTGTTGGGCTTCAATTGTCAATCAAGACGGCGCAAGCTACACTTGATGAAGCCAAGGCTCAAGGTACATCGGATATTGCAGCTGCACAAGTTAATCTGCAACAAGCCACCCAAGAGCTGTTGAAGATTCGGGCGGGCGCGCGTCCCCAAGAGTTAGAACTGGCTCACCAAGCGGTTATCACCGCGAACGCTGATCTAGAAAAAGCTCAAAAGGATTTCGCGCGATCACAAGAATTGGTCAGGGCAGGTTTTGCCAGTCAAAAAGAATTGGAAGCGGCAAGTGCGGCTGAAAAAGTTGCCCAAGCAAACCTGACCACGGCTGAGCAAAGTGAAAGCCTCGTTAAAGCGGGCTCGCGTCAGGAAGACAGAACTGCGGCTGAGCAAAGGGTGGCCGGAGCAAAAGCGGAACTTGCCGCAGCTAAAGCCTTGGCTCAGCAACGAATAATCCAAGCCACTACCGGTCTCAACCAAGCAAAGGCAGGGCAGACCACTGTTGACGCTCAACGACAAGTGGCTCAGGCAGCAGCAGCCGGATTAGCCCAAAAACAAGCTGAGGCTGCCTCGGCTCAAGCAACTGCAAAAATGGCCGAAATCCGCGCGCCATATGGAGGAAAAATCACCCGACGGTTCTTGAATCCCGGCGACCTTGCCGATCCGACCACGCCGGTACTGCAACTTTCGTCTAGCGCGTCTACCGATTTTGCCGCTAAAGCCTCAGCAGCAGATGCACAGAAAGTGACCGCAGGTATGACTGCTATCATAACCGCTGATGGAGGCAAAACTTATAACGGCACAGTTGTAAGCGTGTCTCCCGCTGACGCCACAACCGATCTCGCAACGATCCGCATCATCAGTAACAGCCAAGAATTAGCTGGCTCCGGGGGCACGTCGTCCATCGTATTACGCACCGATTCCAATGCGACCGCGGTTTTGAATACAGCTATCGTGGAGCGGGATGGTTTGACCTATGCATTTATCGCCAATAACGGCGTTGCCCACCAAGTTACCGTGAGAATCGGCGGCGTGGACGGAAATTACACGGAAATACTCTCCGGATTGAAGGCTGGCGACAATGTGGTCGAGCTTGGTCAATACGAACTTAGTGACGGTTCAAAAATTATTCCGCAACCTGCGCAAGGGACGGCTTCCAATCCGTAATTGAGTAGCTTCACATGAATATCGCCAAGATTGCCACCCAAAATGTCAAATCCATCCTTTTTGCGGTTTGTGTTTTAGGGCTCCTTGGCGCGGTTGATTACACGTCTTTCCCCGTCTCCATACTTCCCGATGTCAGTTTCCCCCGCGTTATCGTAATTGCCGATAATGGAGATCAGCCTGTAAATATGATCGAAGCCGGGGTTACCAGGCCCATCGAAAATGCAATTACCACTGTTCCAAATGTGAAGCGGATTGTTTCCCGTACAAAACGTGGATCTACCGAAATTTCAATTGATTTTGATTGGGGAACCGATATCCTGACTGCTGAGCAACTCGTAAACGCAAAAGTAAACCAAGTTCAACCGGACTTGCCGGCTGGAACAAAAACCGAGGTCGAGCGGATGAATCCAACTGTTTTTCCAGTTGTAGGGTTAACCTTAGACTCGAAGTCACTCTCACCTAGCCAGCTTTACGAGTTGGCTCAATATACCCTTCGACCCGGTCTCGCCAGGGTGCCGGGAGTTGCAAGGGTTGTCGTTCAAGGGGGACGCGATCCTGAAATCGAAGTGACCTGCGATCCCAGAAAACTAGGGAATATGCATCTGTCACTTACCGATGTTTCGAAAGCCTTAGCAGATACGAACATGGTGAAATCAGTTGGTCGTATGACTTACCGGTTTCAAACTTTTCAAGTACTTGTAAGCGGTCTTGCCCCCGATATTAATCAGTTTAACAACGTGGTGGTGGCCCAAAGGGGTGGTCAACCAGTTTACTTACGCGACATCGCTACCGTCCAATTGAATGTGGCTGATGCAAATACGGTGGTCTCAGCTAACGGTAAAGACTCTGTACTGCTAAATGTAATTCGTCAGCCATCTGCAAACTCTGTAACTATGGCAGATGGCGTGCGGCAAGAGATTGCAAAACTCAAGCCAACATTGCCGCCAGGCACAAAATTAGGGGTTTTTTATGACCAATCAGTACTGGTGCGAGAAGCAATTCAAAGCGTAAGCGAAGCGGTGCTTATTGGGGCGATTCTTGCCGTTTTCGTCCTGATGTTATTTCTCAGAAACGTGCGAGCGACTATTCTCACGGCAGCAATTATCCCGATGACGGTTTTGATCACCTTCTTATTCATGAGGGTCGCCGGGCTAACATTGAATCTGATGACGTTGGGAGCTCTGGCGGTAGCCATTGGGCTTGTGATTGACGACGCAATCGTTGTGGTTGAAAATGTGTTCAAGCACCTTCAACCGGGAGTAACTGTGCCTCAGGCAGTGCAATTGGCATCAAACGAAATCGCACGACCAATGATTTCGTCCACCCTTACTACGGTCGTAGTCTTCTTACCATTATCGCTATTGCAAGGCGTTGCTGGCGCATTCTTTTCTGCCCTTGCGATTACATTGACAATTGCTCTTTTGGTGAGTCTCGCGCTCGCATTGTTTGCCAGTCCGAGCTTGTGCGCTGCATTTCTGAAAAAGAAAAGTGGAGAAGAACATGCGGGAATTGGAGTCAAGCTCTATCAAAAAGTACTAACCGCTTCATTAAAAAGGAAGTATGTAGTGTTCATCTCAGCTATTTTGCTCCTTTTTGGAACGGTCTTTATTGCGCAAAGACTTCAAACCGGATTTATGCCCGAAATGGATGAGGGGGCCTTTATTTTGGATTTCAAAACGGATCCTGGAACTTCTTTAGCCGAGACAGATCGACTCTTGAATAAGGTCGATTCGATTCTTGAAAGTACGCCTGATATTAAGAGCTTCTCAAGAAGAACTGGCACTGAACTTGGTTTTTCAATCACTGAACCAAATACGGGAGATTACGCTGTGATGATGAAAGCCAGTGGTAGGCGAAATATTAACGACGTGATTGGTGAAATCAGAACCAAAATTCAAAGGCAGGTACCCGGTCTTGACGTTGATTTTTCTCAAGTACTGCAAGATCTCATTGGTGATCTTTCTGGAAGCCCAGCACCGATTGAGGTGAAGCTTTACGGTGAAAATGAAACCTTAACTCAGGACCTAGCAAAAAAAATTGCCGACGACCTTGGCAAGCAAAAGGGAATTGTAGACATCCAATCCGGAGTCACGGATGCTGGCCCCCAATATACACTTTCGGTTGATCCCGAACGAGCTGGGAGAATGGGACTTTCTCCAACAGACATTGCTAACCAGGTGAACGCCGCTTTATTTGGTGACGTGGCGACTACCTTTTTTCAAGGCGACAAAGAAATTCCGGTTCGAGTTCGTTACCCAGGCTCATTTCACACCGATCCACAATCTTTGAGTTTAACTCCAATCGTGTTGCCGTCTGGGCAAGTAACTCAGCTTGGATCGGTAGGTCAATTTGTTGAACAATCCGGCAGTACCGAAGCCACTCGTGAAAATCAAAGGAGAATGGTGGATATCACGGCTCGCCAAGAAAATATCGACTTAGGCACTGCCATAACCGAAGTCCAATCCGTATTAACCAAGACTCCAATGCCACCAGGAATAACTTATGAAATTGGTGGAGCTTATAAGAGCCAGCAGGACTCTTTCAACAATCTCATTCAGGTCCTCATGATTGCGATTTTGCTCGTGTTTTTGGTGATGCTCTTCCAATTTGGATCGTTTACCTCGCCAATTGTTATCTTAATAGTGATGCCCCTCGGATTGTTCGGGGCCGTCGCGGCCCTTTGGATAACCGGCGTTGCGCTTAATGTTTCCAGTTTCATGGGGGCGATTATGCTTGTTGGTATCGTGGTTAAAAACGGAATTTTATTACTTGATCGCGCTCAAGAAGGCGAGTTGGAAGGCATGAGCGTCGAAGAAGCAGTTCACGACGCCGCAACCCAGCGGCTCCGACCAATTTTAATGACGTCGCTCACTGCAGTTTTGGGGCTATTGCCGCTTGCTCTTGGAATTGGAGCCGGTGCTGAAATGCAGCAACCGCTTGCAATCGCGGTTATAGGTGGTCTAACTTTTTCAACCATGGTGACGCTCGTGGCTGCTCCAACTTTATATGCGTTCCTGCGCACAATTCAAGAAAAAAGATTCTCTCGAAATGGTCGATCGGAGACCAGTTCTTTAATAGTCTCGTAACTTCTACCGAATCCTGCAAGTACTAAGATAAAATTCTCTCACATCCAAAAACACAATGATAACACTACTCATCTCAACTCTACTACTCGGTAAGCCTTCGATTCAGCAAACTGCTGCGGCAACCACTCCGCTCACGGCTGGTCAAATTGTTGATCTGCCTTTGCCAGGGCGATTTGATTATATGGCCTTCGATCCAAAATATAATCTGGTGCTTGCTTCTCATACGGGAGCAAAAACACTTGTGGCTTACAACGTAAAAACCAAGAAAGTTCAAGAACTCCCCACAGGTGGCGTGAACGGAGTTGAGGCTGTTCCCTCAATGGGAATGATCTATGCTGGGGGCGGCGGTCAAATTGTAGTCGCAATTGACGAAAAAACGCTCAAGATATTGAACACTTTAAATCTAACTGGGCCTGGAGACTCGCTGGCGGTTGACACAAAACGGGGTCATGTTTTCCTTTGCCACGACGACGCAACCGAAGATTGGGTATTTGGTTCCAAACTTACGCCACTTACTCCAGCTTCAGTTACGATAGCTGGTGCGCCGGAAGCGGTGGTTTATGACAAAAAAGACGATGTAATTCTTCAACTTATAAAGGACAAGAATCAGATTCAAGTCATTGATCCAAGTGCTTTAAAAGTAACCCAAACTTACTCTAGTTTGCCAGCGGAATCGCCTCACGGGATGGTCGTGGATTCAAAACTGGGGCTTGCCATCGTCGCAGGCAGCAATGGCAAAATTGTTAGCTTTAACACCAGCGACGGTTCGATGGTTTCGAGCGCTGATATTGCTCAAGGGGTTGACCAAATAGCTTATGATCCGAGGACGATGATTGTTTATTGCGCGTGTCGGGGAAGGATTTCAGCCGTGAAAGTTTCTGCAACGGGTCTAACTCCGCTTGGGGATGTTGATTCGCCGCGCGGTGCTCACACGATTACGGTGGATACCAATACCCACGATGTATGGGTTTGCTATGCAGGTTCCGATTCAAAGGCTCACCTGCAAAGCTTCCATCCGGCTCCTTGATTTCGATTCGATATTTGCCCGGTTTTCGTCAAAAAATCACAACGAATGACGCGGTCCGGGTACTTGCGCAGGGGCTTGAGTTCCTAAATGTATCCGCATGCCTCATGGAGCTTTTTCATTGCATGCCGTGGTGGCGAATGGACATCGCACTTGACTAGCAATGCTTACCAGTTGCCCAAATAACTCCTTTTATGGGCGACAAATCAGCCTTACGATCCGTCCCCAGGATTGAGGATGACCCACGCAACTAAACGGCTTCGGCCTCTTCGCAGCCAGCTCGATGTTAGTCTGCTACGCCTTGGAACAGCGCAGCCCCTGGTGTCGCTTTGCCTTCGGAATTTCTTGCTGGCTCGGCTCAGCGTATGGCTTCCTGCAAGGGGCGTGGCCTTTTGGCATTGTGGAATTTATCTGGGGTGTAATCGCGGTTGGCAAATGGCACAAAACTCACCAACTAGCACATAACCGATGACGTTTCCCTGCCCGCCGTCGCCACTACAAACCCGGCACCCCCCTCCCCATCGCAAACGCGCCAGACAAGGTGCAGATCCGTCTTTTTCGAGTAGACCGCGACCACAAGCAACTATCAAATTTACGACTTGCAAAATTCCCTTCATCCAGAACTCTCTAGCCCCTTTTCTCACAGGAACAAAGCACAGAATCAACCCAAATATTCCGGTTCACATGGTATTTGCCAACAATATATAAATGCTGTTTGCCAAAAAGGCGATACAATATCTTAACAAGAACGCATGGCTTCAAACCAACTTAATTACAAAGAGGCTGCACTAGAGTCCTGCGCTAAGCTGTGCGACTGGATTTCAGAAGTCGGAAACGATCCGTTTTTGGAGTCGCGCTTGGCTCTTTCTGGAGAATCGGCGATTCAGCTCTGCTTTGGTGAACCTCATCGTCTGCCTCAATCAATCGCTTATTACTTTTTATCGGACCATGCGGAAGCCGACTTAGAACGGGATCAAGCTGAATGTACCGAACGGCTTAAACTAATCGGTCAGGAGCTAGGCGCAACTGAGGAAGTTAGTGATAAAAAAGATCGCCTCACTCTCAAATGCACTTTCCCTTCGATTTACAAGCCTAGTTTCACCCTGCCCGTTACGGTAGAGTGGACGGAGCGATTGCCGATGTCCCAGCCAGAATCCTCCAAGTCCTGGGTGCCAAAGAAAAACGGCACCGATTTATCTAGCCACCGCGTGTTGAGAATTTGCAACAAAGAGCTTGTTGCCACTACTTTATTCCGAAGCCTGTCCCAAACATCTTGCGATACAATTCAAGATCTCACGAACTTACAGGCTGCACTCAATGAAGAATGGCTAGATCCAACGATAAGGCGAGCCTTCATTTGGATGTCGATCGATCTTCCGCGTCCGATTTCAAGTTACTCGGTTGAGAGATTCAGCCAAATCTCTCAGCGGGAACTTGACTATAAGGTGGCATCCGTTAGTCTTGGTGGAATTGCCCCAAGAGTGCGGCAAATTATCGCGGCTGGAAAGCAAGCTTTAGCACCATTTCTAAAACTAGATGAAGCGGAAACCGAATTTCTTAAACTTTGGTCGGAGGGGATTTATCGGCCTGAAATTTTATTTGTTCAAGATGCCGATTTGCTCGAACGGGTTCAAAGCCATCCTCAACATATTTTGCGAGTTCAAAGTTTACAGGCATCTTAAATTGGGGCAAAGCCAATCAGGAGCCTTTAAATAAATGGAATCTTATATTGCCAGCGTTGGGATGGAAGTTCATGCCGAAATTTCCAGCCAGTCAAAGATGTTTTGCCGCTGCCCGGTTGGGTTTGGGGGTGAGCCAAACACCAGAGTTTGTCCGATTTGCTTAGGTTTGCCAGGCACGCTTCCAGTTCCAAATAAAGCCGCCATTGACGCGGTTCTGAAAACCGCATTAGCCCTAAATTGCACGATTGCAATGGACTCCATTTTTCACCGAAAAAATTATTTTTATCCAGATCTGCCGAAGGGTTATCAGGTTAGTCAGTATGGCGAAACAAATCCGCTTGGATGTAACGGTTATCTCGACATTTCCGGTGCCAAAGGAGATCCAAAAAGAATTCGTATTCGCCGTGTTCATTTGGAAGAAGACACGGGCAAGTTGATGCATTTGCCAAGCGGGGGAAGCGGAATTGATTTCAATCGCGCTGGGGTCCCGCTCATGGAAATCGTAACCGAGTTTCCGCCGGATATCCAGACTCCAGAAGAAAGCAAGGATTACCTAAGTGAGTTGCGCAAAGTCTTGCTTTACTTGGGAGTTTGCAATGGCAAAATGGAAGAAGGCTCGCTGAGATGTGAGCCGAATATTTCCATCCGAAAAGAGGATTCAAAAGAATACGGCACGAAAACTGAACTGAAAAATCTCAATTCTTTCCGCAGTGTAGCTCTCGGAGTGGCTTTTGAGGTGCGTCGCCAAGAAGCAACTCTGGAAGCGGGAGGGGTCGTGAATCAAGAAACGCGGGGATGGAACGAGGCGAAAGAATCAAGTTTTCTGATGCGCATCAAAGAAACGGAAAATGACTATCGATATTTTCCTGACCCAGACCTCATGCCCATGCAATTTACCGAAGGATACATTGCCACGTTGCGGGAATCACTTCCGGAATTGCCCCTCACCAGAATGAACCGCTACCAAATGGATTTTGGGCTGAGTCCGTACGATGCTGGAGTGCTGACTTCTGACCAAACCTGGGCAAAAATTTTCGAAACCATAGTAAATGCGGGGGGTGATCCAAAGCTTTGTTGTAATTGGATGACGGGCGAATGGGCAAAACTCTTAAACGAGTCAGGAACTATTGCTTCTGAAAGCAAGATCACGAGCGATCATATTTTAGAAATTTTAGAGTTGGTGCAAAACGAGACGATAAGTGGCAAAACCGCTAAAGCCACTTTTGCAGAAGCTTTCAAGACGGGCAAATTGCCAAAGCAAATCATCAAAGAATCTGGCGCAACTCAGATCACGGATGAAAATCAAATCCGCGAAGCCGCTTTGAACGTCATAAATATGAATCCAGAAGTAGTAGCAAAATACAAATCAGGCCAAATCAGCGTCGCCGGTTTCTTGGTCGGGAACGTGATGAAAGCAACCGGGGGCAGAGCAAATGCGGAGATTGTTCAACGATTAGTCAAGGAGATCCTTGAAAAATGAATGCAGTACTTATAATTTTCACCATAATTCTCAGTTCATTTGGGTCTGCGAAAGCTCAGAACAAACTAAATCAACAACCTCACCCGGTGGTCAATAGCCAAACCACTCGCTTATTTGATGAGTTGTCGAAAATTGAAAAGCCGATAAATACAGCTCCGCAAAATCGCGTTGAATACGTCCTCCAAGCCGCAAACGGCCAGATGTCAACTCAAAATGACGTTTGGTATGCGAACGGCTATTTCCTTTCGGTCATTCAGTCAGAAAAGATAATGGTTTCTTTTCAGCCCCATAACAACGAATTGATGACCAATTTGGGTTGGATGTTGGAAAACGTTCATAAAAATAACGAGGCGTTGCAGGTTTATCAAAACTACCACGCACAATTTCCAAATGACCCGGATTCAGCTTTTTCAGAAGCGTTTTTTGAGTTCAATCGAAAGAATTACTCCAAAGTTATCAAGCTACTTGAACCTTCAATGAACACTCAACTTCATCCAGAGCCTAATGCATATCGAACCCTAGCCCACGCCTATGAAAAAACTAAGCAATTTGATCAGGCTTTAAGGGTTTGGAACACTTACATCAAATTAGTTCCAGACGATCTCACTGCGATCGCAAACCAAAAACGAGACCAAGCCGCGATCGACAAAAATAAGACCAAATCTCCGCCGAGCACGTAACCTTGTTTATTAATCGAGTCATTTAAGTACTTTTTTAGGTTTGTACCCTTAAGAACTGATAAAATTGATTCAATAACTAATATGTAGCAAACTGATTTACCGTACTTATACGTGTACGTCATGTCAAATGAGGATCATTTTAATTTGAATAAACCGCCGAAATTTAGAGGCTCTATGTTTGGAGCAAACCGACAAGAAGTTCGAGGCTTTGTGGAAGAAGCGTTTAGGTCAAAAGTTGTTCTCCAGACAAAGTACGACCAACTCGTTGAAAAAGTTAGACAACTTGAGGATGCTGGTGTTGAAAAAGATGCCGAATTGGAGGAAGCAAAAATTGGTCCTTTCACCCAGATCGTTTATAAGAATGACCCTGCAAGCGCAGAATTAATCGAGAAGTTGCAGCACGATTTAGCTCATGCTGAAGCCGAACTTGCTCAATCGCTTGCTCAAACGCATTCCATTCAATCCCAATTCAATGATCTTGAGACCATGACCGCCAAAGCCGCGTCTCTGCAAACCGATGATCAAGAAGAGATTTCTGAATTGCGCAGAACATTATCCATAGCCCAGCAAACGTTACTAGAAGAACGGCAAAACGCCCAGTCGATTCAAGCCGGAAAAACCAATGCCGAATCAGAGCTTGCAAGCTCACGCCGCGACCGCGAAGAACTCGAAAGTCAACTAACGGCATTGACCGACCAAGTCAAGCGACTTGAAAACGAAGCTGGCGAAGCTGCATCAGTTCAAGTTGACGACCGAGAAGAGGTTTCAGAACTCAGCCGGACGTTATCTATAGCTCAGCAAACTTTGCTGGAAGAAAGACAAAACGCGCAATTGATGCAATCAGAAAAAAGCAAAATCGAATCTGAGCTTGCAAGCTCGCGCCGCGACATGGAAGCACTCGAGAGTCAATTGCAAGAGTTGACCGCAAATATCCAGCAACTTGAAACTATCGCCAGCCACGCTACTTCAGTTCAAACTGGCGACCGAGAAGAAGTTTCGGAGTTGAGCAAAAGATTATCTGTCGCTCAGCAATCTTTGCTGGAAGAAAGGCAGTTGGCCCAATCAATTAAGCTAGAAAAAGGGTACGTTGAATCCGAGCTTGCAAGCTCGCGCCGCGACCTCGAAGCTGTTGAAACCCAGTTGCAAGAATTGACTGCACAACTGAGACAGCTTGAGACTGAGTCTAGCGAAGCCGCATCAGCAAAGGCGGCTGGCGACGAATCCATACTTTTAACTGAGGAAATTGCACGCATTACACAAAACTTCGACCAGGAACGTCAACAGTTGATTCGCGAAATTGAGAATGAGCGAAATTCAAACCAGACCCAAATTCAAAAATTTGATCAGCTTGAAGAAGCGAACCAGGCTTTGCAATCAGCCCTTGATTCCGCTAAGAAGCAAATTCTTGAACTCACCGATGAATTTGCGGCCAATAAATTAGGGGAACGTCACGACGATGCTGAATCAACTCAACGAGAACTTGGACTCGCTTTAGATCAAGGCGAAACCTTGAAGTTTGAAATTGACAAGCTGAAAAGGGATCATTCCCATGCTCTTCAAAATGAGATGACAGAAGCTCAGGTTCAAATTCACGCCAGAATGCAGTCCGAAAATCTCGCCAGAAGTCTTGCCAAAGAGCTTGAAGAACTCAAGGCTTCAAAATCCGAGGGCAATCATGGATACTCATCGATGCAAGAGGCTCAAGCCGCATTGGACTCCATTCGAAATGGAGCCGAGCGCGAGAGGCAAATGATATTGGAGGCAGCTCAAAAACATGCAGATGAACTTATTTCCAGAGCTCAAAGGCGAGTCGTCGAAGAGGGCTGGGAATTGCGCCGAGCTCAAATTGAACGTCAACAATTTCTCGAGAATTCTAAGAATCTGCTTCAGACCTATTTGGAGTCTCTGGGAAAAGACCTCGAGTCGGGCTCAACAAACCAAGGTCAAACAGCTGCCCCACCACCTTCCTCGGTGCCGCCATTCCCAAGAGCGCATCCACCTTTATTTTCCGAAACAATTGAAAAATCGCCTGAGACCTCTAATGAAGAGACTGGAAGTCAGAACAGCGGTTTTGATGCTGACGAAACGGATGTGACGATGAGCGCAAATTGGGAGCGACGCATTGTTTATGATGCCGATTCGGATCGCCCAAATCTAAGCACTTTCGAAAATACTGATCACGAAGAACCAGCCTTGAAAGAAGCAAATTAGACTAGCATTCCTCCAACTTTTAAGTTGGAGGAATTTTTCATTTGCATCTGGGTGCCGGGGCGAAGGCTGACGTAGCTGTCTCTGAATGAAGCCAAGAAAATATATCAGTTAGAAAACAATCCGCTCTCTACAGGACAAGAGTCCTTTATGGGCACCGCTCCATAATCGAGAATCTCGCAAGCGACGCAATCCTAAAACGCAAATAAAATCTAACCGTGAAGTCGCTTTAAAACCTTGTAAACTTCGTCGTCGTTCCTTCGTCCGACAATTAGGACTCTGAGTCGTTCGCCTTCTGACTCGTAAAGGATGCGAAACTCGCCCTGGTCAACTCTATAGACGCCTGCATATCCTTTTAAAGTTGCCGAGTCTTGCGGATGCGGATGATGAGAAAGAGCGATGATCTTTTGGACTAATAGGCGACCCTGCTTGTTGCCCTTTAGAGAAGTTAAGAACTTAGACGCTTGCTTTGAATAGTTAATCGTCAGAGGCATTTAAGAGGAGTTGTGTAAGTTGATTGCTCTTCTTTTGACCAATAAATCCTTCCGCTTTTGCCAGCAATGCAAGTTCACCGAGTAGCTGTTCATTATTCAGCGTAAAATCGTTTGGATAAATGTTAACTGCCAAAGTGCTTGGTGGCACTAAGTCACGTGCGACCATTTGAACACCTGTTCCTACCTGATACGTGGCAGAGACGCTCACTCCTTCCGGTCCTTTGACGGGAACATTGTTTAAAGTTATAAATTCCATCTGTCGTGATTCTCCATTCTAAATTTCCGGCGGATTTACCATCATCGTTATAATTGCCTTTAAGTCATTATCTACCAGCAACTGCCATTTATGCATTCCAGCTTTATTTATGACAAGATCGTTTATCCGGACCATAACATTAGCTTCAACATTCTGAGTCGTAGTGCCGCTACTTGAAACTTGCAAATCCATTGGGCCTACGTTTAGCAATTCTCTACCGCCCAGATCATGCAGCGAAATTCGAATCTTCTTTGTGGAGTTTGTTTCAGCAGGCTCGAAGCCAAAACGAGCAGCGACATACATGATTGGAACATTGAAAGGCAATGATGGGGGATTCCATACTCCAAAAATTCCTACCAATGTCATCTTATTCAAAGAATCCACTGAGGCATAATCTGCTAAAACTGCAAGTGCTACGTTCACTGTATCATTCTACGAAAATCCTGGGTCAAAGACAGGCACCCTAACTTCTAAATCCTCTTGTAAAACAAACCAACTCAAAAACAGCTATTCGGTCTCCAATTATGCTTGCCCGCATCCCTTGATTCACTAAAGCTGGTTTACCGGATGTGAACATTTGCGACAACTAACGCAGTCATTGGATTTCAGACCAACATTTAATCGAAGTCACGCGAAAACGGGTACCGTTGATAAAGTCAGTCTGACCAACTTCTTCGAAGCAACCAAGGCAATTTATGAGCGATCCGAATAGAACGCAACTCCTCGGCGATCAAAATAAAACTCAAATGGGAGTCGGACCCAACTCCGACCTAAATCGAACCTTGATGGGCACCGGTCCCAACTTAAATTTAACCCAAACGGTTAAGCCAGTTCAATGCCCGGTTTGCAAAACTTTTAACCCTGCAGGGGTGATTTATTGCGTTGACTGCGGGCTCATTTTTGAAAAAGCATTGGACGGCGATGTGTTCGGCGCACCCGCCATTTTGCTCCCAATGCTCGTTGATGAAAACGGACGCGAGCAGCCGATCCGCCCGGGCGAAAACACAATTGGCAGGGAAGGCGATATTTCGCTCATCGATTCCCGCGTTTCACGCCGCCACGCTCAAATCGAAAATTTGGATGGGACGCTAACCCTTCAGGATCTTGGCAGCACAAACGGAACCAAAGTAGACGGCGTTCCTCTGGCGGCTTCCGAAACCAAGGAATTAGTTGGAGGTGAAAAGATTTCGTTTGGCGGTCTGGAACTTCTTTTGCAGATGCCTAGTCAAGCCGGAACTGCAAAAACTCAGGCGGTTCCTTCCAACAAAACGGCTGCGATGACCACTCCGCCGAGAACCTCCACTGCGCCTGCCCTTCTCATTGGATCAGAAGGAAATTTCAATCTAAAATCAGGCGTGAACTCGTTCGGCCGAAAATCTGAAAATGATATTCAGATTTCTGACCCGTACGTTAGCGGAAAACATGGTCTCATCGAAGTTGGAGAAGATGGAATTTTCCTTACCGATATCGGCAGCACCAATGGCACGCTACTCAACGATGCCAAGCTCGTACCCAATATGCGGACCAAAATAAGCGAAACCGACATTATTCGGCTCGGAAGTCTTGAATTTCACGTCGAACCAACGGCAGACGTGGCTCAGTAAAAATGGAAGAAATTACCGCTGATTATAGCGTCGAAGAGCTTTCCCTGCCAACAGAATTAAAAGTAATCCCACGCGCCACGGTGGCATGCAAAAGTGATCTTGGAAGGGTTCGAGAGAATAACGAAGACAAATTTGAATTTTTCGTATCCGAACAGGAGGCGATGCAAGCAAGAAGAGGCGCAGTTTACGTCGTGTGCGACGGCATGGGAGGAGCCGAAGCTGGTCAAATCGCAAGCGAACTCACCGCTAAAACGTTCATCGACGTTTATCTACACCACCCGTCCCATGACGCCGAGGTGGCTATGGAAGCGGCTGTGTTTGCGGCTAATCGATTCGTCATGGACGTTGGCAGAGCGGTGCCGTCGCGTAAGGGGATGGGGACAACTCTCAGCTCCGTCATTTTGCTCCAAGATAAGGCGTACATTGTGCAGGTCGGGGATTCTCGGGTGTATCGTCTGCGCGATGGAGTTCTTTTGCGGATGACGAAAGATCACACCTGGATTGAAGAAGCGATTGAGGCGGGAATCGTGCAACCCAGCGAAATCGACACCCATCCATATCGGCACGTGATCACCCGCGCAATTAGCACTGAGGGCGAAGTGAAGCCCGACATTTTCAAACATGATCTGCAGGTTGGCGACATCTTTATGATTTGCTCGGACGGTCTTACGAATCACGTGCAAGATGAGACAATTTGCGAAGTTTTAAATGAAAATATGCCGCCGGAAGCAGTTTGGAAGCTTGTAGGTCTAGCATTGCAAGGCGGCGGAACTGACAACACAACTGTAATTGTCTTGCGGGTGGATGAACTCATAACTCCCGCATACCAAGCAAATGAATTTGAAGATAGCTATCGAGTTAAATAGTGACAAACACTGAAGCGAAAGCATATGTCGACCGGTTCAAGCTTGTTAACCGAATCGCGCTCGAAGAAGCGCGGCGTCGCACCCCGAGTGAAAGATTCCGTCGTTTCACTGACTTCCACGATTGGTTGAATTCGATTGGTCGAAGACTAGAATCGAATGACAAAATGGAAATTTATCTTAAATGGGCAAAAATAAAACAAGCCTATCAGGATTCGCCATCGAAATAAATTGAGTGCATTTCTACAGTTTGAGGAAGCACTGAGGGCGTTCCAATCCTTCGCAAATAGGAACAATCTTCGCTTCGCTATAATTGGAGGAGTTGCAACGATTCTCAATGGTGTTGATCGTCGGACACAGGATATTAATGTTGCTCTTTGGGTTGAGACAGCTGAAGTTGAAAAAACAATACGTAATTTGCTAGCCAGTGGCTTTCGATCACGCGTTGAGAATCCAGAGTCATTTGCCAGAGTGAACCGCATGGCGTTACTTGAAGTAGGAGGTGTGGAAGTTGATGTTTCGCTTGCATTACTGCCCTTTGAAGAAGGTTTTATAAACCAGGCGCAAATGCTCGAGCTAACGCCTGAACTTACTGTGCCAATTGCCAGCCCTGAGTCGCTTATCGCTATGAAACTTGTAGCCCACAGACCCCAAGACGTGCTAGACGCAGTCAAACTTCTGGAACTGTTTCCAACATTAAATAAAAGAAGCATCCTTGAAAATGTTGTTGAATTTGGTATGGCACTTGAAAACCCGGAAATGATTGAAAGCTCAAGAAAGATTCTCGGTTTTATTTAAATCCAAGTGTATCCGGCGAAATCTCGCTGGAAGTGCGGGCATCCTTGCGGCTGCCTCATTTTCATTCGTCAATTTGCGAGAACGTATCACGGCTGTTAAATCCACTGGAACTGAAGTGGTCGCGAGCCTAAATTCCCCTCCGCAGAGGGCAGCTCAAAAGCAACTGCTCTGTGTCCCAAACTCATTGAGTCTGCTTCATCTTTGCCGCTCTACGAAAATTGAAAGCGATGAGTCATTGAGCGAAATCGGGATGGGTCACTTTAATAGGCTCTGCAGAAGTTCGGGGAGCGCCTAAAAAAATCTTTTAAACATACTAGTTGACAAAAATTTTATTATAAGCTATGGTTTAATTGTCTCGCAAGAGGGTTCTCGCAAGAGGGTTCTCGCAAGAGGGTTCTCGCAAGAGGGTTCTCGCAAGAGGTTCTCGCAAGCACGAGGAAAGGAGAACCTTTAATGAGATATGTAATTTTGAAAGCTAAAAGCTTTCTTCAAACTATTCAACGTCCGTTCCCTGCCCTGACTATAGGTGTCGCCCTCTTTGTTATTGCGGCACTTGCCGCAGCGACGGGAACAACTGCATGGCCCAACTGCGCTGGAAACGAAGATGGGACAAAGCCTTGTAACGGCTATTGCGCCAATTGCACTAATAATTGGAACCTTTGCATATCGTGCTGCCAAGCGGTTTGCTCAGGACCGGCCGAAATGAGTTGCGTAAATTGCTGTACCAAGCCACAACAGTGTTCACAGTAGGATGAAAACTGAAACCAAGGGGAAGAAATTGCCGATTCGAGCCTATGTGCTTTGGATTTGCGCCATTCTCCTTGGCTTTGCGGTGGGACATCGATATTATTTGAGATATGAGTCTCAAAATAACTGGCTAGAGCCGCCAGACTGGTATGGATACAACTCCAAGGCAGACATGGACCACATGCTCGTGCTTTCGAAAGTGCAAAATATCACATCCATATCAAGCGCGGACTTGGCACTTATGGCAAAATACGCCAAGCCGCGAACGGAAGCATCACTTGAAGTATGTGCTGTTCTTGAGAACATCGATTCCGAATACGCAGCGGAAGCCTGCCTCCCTATCGCTGAATCTGTAATTGCTGATGGAAAAAGTACTATGGAAATGAGCTTTATTTTGAGTGTCTGGGAAAAACGAGGGCTTTCCCGAGCAGCCGCTCAGCTTGTTGCAATGGAAAAACGTAGATGAAATCAAAACAATCCGACGAAAACGGCTTTGCGCTAGTTGAGTTGCTAGCAGTGATCTCGATAATCGCGCTTCTGGCAGCGTTGATGTTCCCAGTTGTGGGTAAGGCATTAGGGCAAGCGCAAAAGACCGAATGCTTGGAAAATCTCTATAACATCGGTTTAGCCACCGATATTTATCTACCGGATAACGACGACGTCTACCCCGAAGTCGTGAATTACATCACGCGCTACACGCACATATCTTATGGCAGACCGCATGGTCTCGACCCGAAAGACTATGAATCTCCAATTACAGCCTTAAGTGCCTATGCAAAGGACGTTCGAATCTTTAGATGTCCAAACGACACTGGGGAGCATGACTATATGACCGGGGATAAGTTTGTTCCTCACCTTTGGCAGTGGAATGACGGATCGAGTTACATGTTTTCGGAGCTTTTTAGAGGTCAAACGAGTACATCACTTTCCGACATTCAAACTAGCTACAACGTTTGGGCAGTTGACGGTGGATTTGACTGGCACGGCGAACCGGTGCCAGAGAGCACAGGATTATTTTGGGCGAACAATTTGCATTTTGACGGTCACGTTGTTTATGAGCAGGGATCTTTGCCGTATATCGACTTCGACCAAATAAAAACCTCTGGGTTTTAAAATTGAAAAAGAAAAGGTTGTAAGTACATGCTTTATTTCGGGAAACGAATCACCAACTTCAAGGAAGTTGCAATTGTCTCGCAAGAGGGTTCTCGCAAGAGGTTCTCGCAAGAGGTTCTCGCAAGCACGAGGCAAGGAGAATCTTTAATGAGATATGTAATTTTGAAAGCTAAAAGCTTTCTTCAATCTATACAACGACCCCTTCCTGCGGTCTTGATTGGAGTCGCCCTGTTTGTACTGGCAGCAATCGCTGGAGCTGGTCAATTACCGCCATGGCCTTCCTGCGCCTCTGGCTATAATGCTAAAGCTCCGTGCCTAGGGAATTGCAAGTCGTGCGACGGCGGCCAGGCCGAGTGCCTGCAATGTTGCGACGCGGTATGTGACCAATATGGATATAATTCGCAGCAATATAAAGACTGCGCTATTTGTTGCTATCCTGGCAACCACTGCTGATATCCAAAATGGAAAAAATAGTTAAGGAGAAGAAATTGCCGATTCGAGCTTATGTGCTATGGACCTGCGCTATTCTCCTTGGCTTTGCCGTCGGGCATAGGTATATTTCAGGTGCTGGCAAGAGTAATTCTGGTGTGGAGTATTATCCACCAACTACTTACGGCTACAACACGAGTCAAGACATGGAGAGGATGACGCTTCTTTCCAATACACCTCATATTTCACATCTTTCCACTTCAGACTATGACTTGTTAACTGAATACGCTAATTCCGCAAAATCTGCTTCGGTCGAAGTATGCGCGGTACTTGAGAATATCGATTCGGAGCAGACGGCAGAATTATGCTTGCCGATCGTAAAGATGGAAATTAAGGCTGACCAAAATGAGCGATTTGTTAACTTCGTGTTAGGTAACTGGCAAAAGAAAGGATTTACGAGGGCGGCTTCAGAATTTAGCCAATTAGAAAAGAAATGACAAACAGAAGGTTCAATCAGAACGCATTCACATTAATTGAACTGCTAGCTGTAATCTCAATTATTGCCCTTCTCGCGGCCCTCCTTTTCCCAGTTGCGGGCAAGGCAGTTGGACAGGCGCAAAAAACTCAATGCTTGGGAAATCTCTACAACATCGGCTTAGCGACATCAATGTATCTATCAGATAATGATGATACCTATCCGGAAATAGTGAATTTCTTCACTAGGTACGTTCCCGACTTGGGTCTAGGTAGACCCGAAAACTTAGACCCTCGCGACTTCGAGTCTCCCGTACAAGCCTTGAGCCCGTACATAAATGACATGAGGTCGTTTAAATGCCCGGACGACATAGGCTCATATTTTTACCGTGGACCAATGTACCTCAAACCTCATCTTTGGCAATGGAATGATGGGACCAGTTATATATTTTCAGAGCTTTTTGAACATCAAACCGGTACATCTATCGCTGAATTGAACCCTAGCAATTCCGCATGGCATGCGACGGTCTCAGCGACTGGCATGGAGACATGGGGCAAGGAAATAAAGGAATTTACTGGGCTAATCATCTTAACTTTGACGGACATGTTGACTACTCGATTGCAATTTACCCTACATTGATTTCGACCAACTAGAGCCTCAACCTTAGAAGCCGGAAAAAAGGAAACGACCTACTACATGCTTAGTCTTTGGAAACGATTTATCAGTATGAAGGAAATCGTAATTGTACTTCTATGTCTTGCAGTCTTAGCAAACGCGCTACGGAAGCCCGGCTCGCAGCAGAATCAGTACGCTCTACCCAAACCTTTCAACTTTCCGATGTCTAAAATCGCGAATCTAGCGATCCTTCTCCAGCCCGGAGATGGTAAGCATGGAGAAATATTTGAAGCATTAGACTATTTGTGCCCGCCTTGTCACATGCGGGAATCCCAATTCGCGGAACTCCGAAGAGAGAATCCACTGCTTTCATGGAGTGTTCTCCCGTTTCCTCTGCACATGCACCCAGGTTCATATGGCTACGCACTCGCTGCCCTCGAGGCAAACCGCGAAGGTTTGTATAATCTGTACCAACAGAAAGTGATGAGCGAATTTCCGGCTGCTGGGATTGGCCCAGAAAGGTATCTCCGAAATTTGGACCCCGAGCTAGTTCGTAGTTGGCAACTCCGATTTTCAAATAAGTCTCAAGAGGAATCCAGACTAAACCAAATTAAAAAGCTGCCCATTGACGGTACGCCAACCCTTATTGCCTTTAATTCAGTGGGAAAAGCTATAAAAACTTTTTCACCGGGAGATGCAATGGCCTTCTGCAAAAGCTAGTTTCAAGGGCTGAACAATCGGACCTGCAGGCAAAAGTTCCCCGCCCCCCGTTCCTTTCGCGCTAACGGCACCGCCTCCCCAACACGAGAATACACAAGGCGATTTTAACGGGTAACTTTAGCGGAAGCTTCTTTAGCCTATGGCGAATCCTTCCCGACTTGAGACCCTACGAACCTTACGAGTCTCCAATCTTGACGTTGCCTTTGCAACTTCGTTTGGAACACTTGTTGGCGGCGCGTTCCTGGTTGGATTCGTGAAAAAAATTGGGGGTGGCGACCTTTGGATTGGTCTTCTCACCGCGATTCCAAACCTAACTGGGATGCTTCAAATTCCAGGTGCGATTATTGGTCGCAGATATTCAAGCTACAAAAAATACGTCTGGCCCAGAGGTCTCACTTGGAGACTTCTTTATATTCTGCTTGCCGTGTTGCCGCTGATTTGGATACCGAACTCGGCGAAGCTGATTGCAATTGCGATTCTGCTGTTAGTTGCTTCATGTTCTTCCATGCTTGGCAATGCGACTTACGGGGAATGGGTCGCATCGATCGTGCCGGACACTTCTCGCGGGGCATTTTATAGCAGGCGGAATGCAATCGCGACCGGGGTTGGCAGCTTGGTCGGCATTGTTGGCGGCGTATTGCTGGATTATTTTCACCGAATTCAGCAAGAACTTCTCGGCTTTGCCGTGATCTTTGGTCTCGGCGCGTTTGCTGGTCTCGTCAGCTTTTATTTTTTCTGGCAAATGGCAGATCACGAACGGCCAGTTGTAGTTAAATCAAGCCTCGCGGAAGCGATCAAAACAACTTCGGTGCCTTTTCGGGATCACCGATTTCGTCCCGTTTTAAGATTTTTATCGGTCACGGTATTTGGTCAAACGTTCCCTGGATTTCTATTTGCCGCTTATGCAATCGAGACCTTAAAACTCCCATTTACGGTGATTTTGCTTTGTGGAGCAATGCAAAGCCTTGGCATCATTATAACCTCGCCTCTTTGGGGATTTTTTGCCGACAAATATGGAAATAAACCCGCCTTAGTGATAGCCGGGATATTGGTAGCGACCAATCCTATAGCGTGGATTCTAGCCAGGGATAACCAAATTGCGTTTGACACCACCTTTTTGCTTTGCGCCCATCTTTATTTTGGGGTGAGTTGGTGCGGGATAAATCTGTGTCAATACAACATCCTCTTGAGCACGTCTCCAGCCGACGAAAAAGGGAGTTTCATCGGGGCAGGAGGAGCGGTTCAAGCTCTTGTCGGTGGAATTGCGCCCCTCATTGGGTCGGGGGTCATGGCGTCCTTACGGCCAATAGAGGGAGCCGGAAATTCTTATCGAATTGTTTTTGGGATCAGCGTATTGATCCGTGGAGTCGCAGTGTTATTCTTGGCCCCGGTCCGAGAAGAAGGCTCAACCAATATTCGAACCGCAATTGCCGAAATCCGCGCAGTAACTCCAGGAGGGGTCCGGGCTCTTAGAACCCTTCAGAAAAGTTCGGATGCTACTCAGCGGGAGCGAGCCCTTGACCAAATTGCTGAAGAGCGTCTCGCTCTAGCTTCCGATGCAATCGTTACTGCCCTGCGCGATCCCTTGCCCCAGGTTCGCCGATCAGCATCTCAAGCCCTTTCTAGAATGAGAGACGCTGAGGGTCAAGAAAATGCTTCGAGGGTGTTGATCGATCAAATGCGGGAGCATCCGGAGCTAGTTGAGGAAGAAATGGTGGATGCGCTTGGGGTAATTGGTCGAAAAAATGCAGTGGAGCCGCTCGCGAGGATGTTAAAAAGCCCTCGAAGCACTGTAAAAAGAGCGGCAGCCAGGGCTCTGGGCAAACTCGGATACGTCACTGCGCTTGAACCGCTGATCGCAGCTGCATCAGATCCTGATTCTGATCTGCGCCGCACCGCCATTCAGGCCCTCAGACAACTTGACGCAATCGAAGCTGGCCCCGTTGTAACTCAGGCGTTGTACGATGAGCGCGCAAGCGTGCGCACGGCCGGAGCGGAGGCGATCAGCTCATTAAAATTTAGGGAGGCATTGCCGGACTTGCGATCTGTTTTGGGAAAGGAATTGCAAAGCTTCGGGTCAGATCATAACCCTGCCACTGCGACCGGGGCGCTAGTCTATGCGCTTGGAACTCTGGGTGATCCTTCAGACTTGGAGCTCTTGCTCAGTTGCGCCAGGCGAGCTCATCTGATGCCGGAACGCAGGCAAATTTTGCTTGGAATCGCGCGATTGCTAGGAGTCGAAGGCTCGACCTATCGGCTTTTATTGCTTGACGGCATGGCTAGGGATGCAATGCTATTAGAAACGTTGCGACCCGCAATTCGTCGGTCTAAGGTTGCCCGATCGGCTCTTGATGCCTTTTCAAGCGGCAAGGAATCTACCGCGTTGGAGCTTATTGCGAGCATAGCCAGCGATCCCACTTTTAAGTTGATGGCAGCCTATCCGGTGGAGGAGGCGTTTTTGGTCGCCGCTCCGCTTGCTTCTCTGATTTCCCGGCGATTAACTCGGGAATAAATTGGTTTCAAATCTTAAGTGAAAAGTTCAAACAACGAGAATTCGAGCATTTGCTCGACAAATATACGAGATTTGCACAGGAACTATATGCTATATCATCTACTTTCCGTAGGTTTTGCGTATAATAAGATAGGAATTCTATTCTGTGGCAGAAAAACGAACAATGTCGCTAAGTTTGTCCGAAGACGAGATGACCTCGCTGGACGAAGTTTCCGCGAGGTATGACATGAGCAAGACGGCGATTATTCGGAAAGCGATCCGAATGTATCTCATCATCGACGCAAGAATGCAAAAAGGCGAGCGCGTCTTTGTCGAAGACGAATTGCAACAGAAGAAATCTGAGCTAGTGTTGGTTTGAGACAGATTCTTGAGGTCAAGTTGAAACAGCATCAAATAGGGTCGTGACCGCCGAACTCGGGCTCGGAGTTACCGTCGATGAAGTTGACGAAGCGGCAGCTCTGTGGGCTCCTTGTATGCGGGAGCGTGAGTTGGTAACCGGTCGACGAACTCAGCATTCGCATTGGGATTAGAGCAGAAAGGCTCGAGCGGTCAATTCTGTTTCAAACTGCGTTATCGCGGGAGTGTCAGCCAGCGGAGAAATACAAGCACTGCTACTTTGGGATCAGGAATATGCGAAAGGAAGACATCCAGATCAATTGGGCTTCCCCATATATATTTGTGCATTTCATAGCTGCGGCACCTTGGAACGATAATGAGATCGTCGAGCTACCCCGTTATCGTGGATCTGGGACATTGTTAGTAAGGTGCCGCAGTCGAGCGTAGCTTCGAACTCGGATACAAGGGAAGATTTGGCTTGCACTCGCTGCCGCAAGCCGAAGAATTTTATCGGTCGAAATGTCAATTAGCCGACCTCGGCGTCGCATCCGTGGAGCCAAACGTGGGGCTGCGCTATTTCGAATTTACTCCGACCCTCGCAAACGATTTTGCAGCAAAACTAAAACAAAAAAATGAAAATAACATCCACACTACAAATGGCCCAGAACACGGCTGAACTGGAAGAAGGTTGCAGCATAACTGCGGGACGAATTGAGACCGATTCCTTTTTTAAAGAGGTGGCGGCACAAACAAATAAACCTGCAAAGAAGGAAGTGTATCGCGGATTCTTATGTCGGGTGATTAACTTGGCCAGACGGTCGGCCGGTATCAGCATCGAACAGCTTGCCGAACTAGCTCACGTCGATGCGCTGGAGATTTTCAGGATTGAAGAAGAAGTCGGAGGAGTTCCAGACCCCGCAGTTGTTTCTAGGCTGGCGCGAGCCCTCAATCTTCCTCCGGGAAAGCTTCAACAGTTGGCAGGATATGTGACAATTTGAGACCCCCAGGTTTCAACTGCGGTCAGTCGGTTCGCGGCTGGTTCTGCCTCCATGCAACCACTTTCTGAAATTCAAAAGACCGCGCTAGACGATTTCGTGAAAGCGTTGGCAGAAGCATAAACTATTTTCGTTGAAAAGGCTACAAGTGCTGACGATTTACGTCATAATTAATAGGAATGGGGGCGAACGGGCTCGACAGGGCTGGTTCGACCTTCGATTGCGAGCCGAGGATGCCGTTGGCCTCGTAAAAAATCGGTAAAAAAGTAACTGCGAAAAATAACGTAGTACACATGGCGAATTACAACCTCGCCTACGCAGCCTAAGTTGCTGTGCGTCCTCCGCTCTCTCGCCGGATGAGAGCGACCAGGGTGTAACCTAGACCGGATCGCCGAAAAAGCTTCTGTTCGTAGTAATTTTGGTTAAATCAATCGGACTGGATTTCTAAGCAGGCGGCCTCGGCAGAGTTTAGGATTAAGAAAAAGTACTGAGGAGACGCTCGTGGTAGTCGTTGGGGCGACGGTTTTGGAAGGGGGTTCAACTCCCCCCGCCTCCACCAAATTTTGCTGTTGATTGTCAGATGCTGTAAGGAACTTGGTGTTCTTTTTTTCCCTGTTGCAGGAATTTAATTAGCCTTAATTGGTTGCTATTGATATCGGGTGCCAGACAAAGGCAAATCGGTTCGCGACTGCCGAAGCTAAAGGGCCTTAGTACCACGCCGCTTTCCAGAAAGTATAGTCAGTTTTAAACCGAGTGAAACCTAAGATGTTTTACAAGAAAACCAATGCAAATTTGGCCGGGCTAATTTTCAGTCTGGGTTAATAGTTGCAGTGTAACTGTCAACATGAATTAAAGCATAGTTAAGAATGGGTCAAACTAGCCACCGTGACTAAAATAAAATAGTGCTATACCCAAAACCAAGATTATTAGGCAGCCAATAAAGCCAAAGATTTGCCCGAGAATGTATCTGAACCCTTCAAATCTGAATAAGCCCCCAATGAGGACTCCTAATGCTAGACCAACTGGTCCGTGCACGAAGAACCCAATTATGGCGAAGATGAGCATCAATATCACCGCAAGCGCACAACCGTAGTCATCGTTGTCGTATGCCACTCTGGCATAACCTTGATTTATGTTCTCTGCTTGAGAAACTTTCGACTTTCCGGCTTCCGGTTGCGGAGAACTGCGATTAGATTGGCTGTAACTTGTTTGATTCGACTCTGACTTGAAACCTTGTCCGGTTCCTTGCGGTTGTGATCCTTCAGACTTTGATTGCGAAACCCGAGTGTGCTCTTCAAATTGCCAAGCGGTCGGAATCTCGGTCTCAAAATCGCTTCCAGTTAGGATTTCACGGGCGAGATTAATCTTCTTGAGTTTTTCGGTCGCAATGGTAACTAGTCTGGAATTGCCGTGTTGTCTATCCGGGTGCCAGATTAAAACAAGATCGTGATATGCCCGATTAACCTGTGCGAGAGAACTATTGCATTTAATATCAAGGATTTGACATGCCCATTCTTCCCGGCTGAGCGGCATTTCGGCATTCTACCTTGTATATTTCTTAAAATCTCTCTTTTGATATAAGCCTATCTCCTTTGACCTAGCGAGACTTCGCCTGAGTTGAATCGTTTTTAAAACCGGTAGTCAAGGAAGCAATTGAGGAAATTTTCGCCTGCGTTTGGACCCTTGGTGCCGCCGTTGCTGGAATGGCGAAGACGTAACCCGACGAGCCATTCATGACTTCCTCGATTCCAACTCACCCCCAAATCAATTGTTGGTTGAGTACTGATAAAGCTGTTGACATCCGCAGTAGGGTTGCGAAAAAAGAGACCAATTCCAGCATCAAAAAAAAGACTTGCGTTGTGTCTGGGTCTGCCGCGCCAACGGGAAAGAGGCAATAAACTCACCCCCACACGTTGATTAGGCTGGTAAATGTCGAACCCTCCGCCATGGCTGATGTCTCCCGATAGTTCCAAAACAAACTCACCTGGGTATCGCTGGAATCTTAAACCAGGGAAATTCTCGCCATATCCAATCGTGATGCCCTCGCCATCGCGCTTTTCATTTGAACCCAGAAAAATAACGGAGTGACCAGCAAAAATTCCGAAATAATAGCCTGGTCTTTCAAGTGGTATATCGGTGAAAGCTCTGGAGGTTTCGTTTGCAGTGGTCCAGGTTTGATGGCGCGTCACCGCAAAGTTCGCTAAAATCATAAGGGGTTCGGCAGAAGGAGCAATCCGTTACCAGTTAAGATATTACCCAGCAAAGTGGCATATTAGGCAAGGTCATTCTAGGCGTCCTATAATGCGCCTTCCACCACCTGACATTTATCCGGATGAATCGTTGTTCCATGCTCCAAATCACGGGGCCGAATGACCCCAATAATTTCCGTGCCCGCAAACCGAACCCCTAAAGTCCTACTTAAATTCTGCGCCCACTCAACAATCGTGTCTATTGGCGTGCGATTTGGCTGGGTCAGGCTCAGACTTAGCTGAGAAATTTCCAAAGTTGGCAGAGCAAATCCTAACGCCCGCACCCCCGCGAACCGGGGATCGCCATCCATCCGCAATTTTCTCGCTCGCGATGCCATATCTTTGGCGACATGGGGAAATCGAGAATCAAGATTGATGTTCATGGCCACCAAAAAATCTCTAACCCCAACTACGCTTGCGCCTAGATAAGGATGCATCTGGTTTGGACCAAAATCGGGGTCGATATCGTGGGCCAGCAAACCGCCAAAGCCCTCCTTTCTTAGAGACGGGAGCGAGCCAATTCGCCCAGGGCGAGCCGATTTCTCATACATGAAAACGGGCAAACTGAATGTATCGGAAAGTCTGGCGGCAAAATCGTCAGCGATCTTCAACGTCTCATCGATGCACAGATCTTTGTCGTCGTCATCATCCAACAAAGGCAAAAACGGGCAGACATCAAGGGCACCAATCCGGGGATGAACTCCAAGATGGCGATTCAAATCAATCGTGTCAAACGCAGGAACGCATAACTGGAACAAGGTCTCAATTACAATTTGGGGCGGCCCGCTGAATGCGGAAACGGTGCGGTTGTGGTCGATATCGCTTTTGAGATAATGGATTTCGAGACTGCTGGCAGTTAAAATCGTGTCAAATTCCCGAAGCAAAATTTTGCTTCTTCCAAAAGACCAATTCGGCACTGTCAAAAGCCGCATAACTTGATGTTTCCCTTTTTACAGAGCCACGGTGTTATATCCCGCATCAACGAAGATAATCTCACCCGTGACCCCCTGGCTCAAATCGCTCATCAGCCAAACCGCTGCTCCGGCAACGTCTTCCTGGACTGCCGCTCTTTTGAGAGGAGCCTTCGACGCTACAAATTCAATCATGCTCATCAGTCCGGGAACTCCGCGAGCGGCGACCGTATTCATTGGACCCGGCGAAAGCACGTTCACCCTCACCCCGATTTCTCCAAGGTCAATCGCCAAATACCGCGCAGCTGATTCTAATCCAGCTTTTGCTACTCCCATAACGTTGTAGTTTTTCATGCCTCGCTGGGATCCCAGATAGCTCAATGTAATAACGCTTGTGCCCGCTTTCATCACCGGACGAAGCTCCGATGCGAGTTTTATAAACGAATAACAAGAAACGTCAAGTGCAATCGCAAAATCGCTGCGAGTGGTGTCGATAAACGGATTCAGCATCGCCTCTTTTGGCGCAAAAGCGGCACTATGAACCAGGAAATCAATCTCTCCGTAGACGGCTTTTACTTCGTCAACCAATTTAGGGAAGGCTTCATCGTCGCCAAAATCAATCACAAATGGTGTCATTCCCGTTACTCCGGTGACGAGCTTGCTGACCCCTTCCAACATTCGCTCATTTTGAGCACCCACTCCAACTTCAGCTCCGTGATTAAGCGCGCCTTCCGCGATCGCCCAGCCGATGCTGTTCTTATTGGTCACATTGAGCACGAGACCCTTTTTGCCTTGAAGCAGATTGCTGGTTCCGATGGCTGCCATTTGATTTCAGAATACCAGCCTCGCTTAGGTTAATAGATTTGATGGAATTTGGCCTGATTGCGATGGTAGTGTGCTTGTAGAATCTGGTTTAGCTAATATATTTTCAGTGGATAACTGCGACTTTTTTTAGGAATCTTAAAAATTCGCTACTTTCAAGAATTGGGATGTATATTAAATTATCGATCTACTCAGCGAAAATTAATAAAGGAAAAACCAATGCTAATAGCTTTAGTCTCGCTTTTCGTTCAAATTAACTAACCTCTGCAGATCGATGGTCGGCCTCTTCTAGGCGTCCCCACTCCTACTTATAAAAACACTTCGTCAAACTATGCCAACAGCCAAGACTTGCGCCTCGCATCCGCGTTCTTAACCCCGGATAAAACCCCCACTTTGATGCTGCCTTAGGGCTAAGCAATTCCGACTTCTGCAAACGATTGCGCGCTTAATCGCGCTTATTTGGTTGCTCCCGAAAGTGTGAATAAAAGAGTTCCGTTTCCAAGAAGCTACAATAAGAGCATTTTCCGACCGCGCCAAGGTTGCTTACGCACCGGCTCGCACATATTCCGAGTAGCCTTATAAGCATAATGCAAGCAGATTTGGGACTTCTGGGAGGAGGTCAACTTGCTCGGATGACCATTCAAGCCGCTCAGCAAATGGGGCTGCAGGCGATTTCACTGGACCCAGCCGCCGATACCCCTTCTAGCAAAATCGCACCCTTTATTCAGGGCAAACTATCCGATCCGGAAGCAATCGCCCAGCTGCTCAAAGCTTGTGACCACGTCACCCTTGAAAACGAATTTATTCCGGCTAAAGCAATTGAAGAAGCTCTTAGAATTGCTCGGAAGCCAGAATCCATGCTCACGCCAAACTTGCAATGCCTAGCCACCATTCAAGACAAGCTAAAACAACGCGAGACTTTAACGAAAATTGGGGTTCCGACACCTCAAGCGATCGCACTTACAAATATGGGAGAAGAAGCTGAGGACAGGTTTGGATTTCCAATGGTGCTTAAAGCGCGATTCGGTGGATATGATGGCAAGGGAACCATTGTCGCCCATTCCCGCGATGATCTAATGAAAGCCGAGCCAAAATGGGGCGCGGGAGGCTGGATGGCAGAAGAATTTGTTCCGTTTAGACGCGAACTTGCGGTAATGGTGGCTAGAACCGAGGAATGTGAAATCGAATTTGAAACGGTAGAAACTCAACAAGTTAATTGCGTTTGCGACGTAACCTATCCTGCCGCACTTTGGAACGCAGAAACCTCAACTGACGGCGTGCCGATGAAAGCAGTTCAAGCAATGAATGGTTTTGGACTATTCGGAGTTGAACTTTTTGAACTTGAAAGCGGTGAAGTTTTGGTCAATGAAATCGCGCCAAGACCGCATAACACGGGTCATTATTCTTTAAACTGGGGCGAAATCAGTCAATTTGAAATGCTCGTGAGAATTGCGGTGGGTCTTGATTTTCCTGTTCCAACAGACGGAATATTAAAGGGATTGCCTGTTTATATGGTGAATTTATTTGGTGTTGAGGGGGCAAAAGACATTCGAGGCGCGATGAAAGAAGCACTAGCTTTTGAACCTTCAGCGCGCATCCATTGGTACGACAAAACAGACGCTCGACCAGGCAGAAAATTGGGCCACATCAATTTGATTTCCTGGAAAGAGGAAGCACCTCACACAGTTTTGCCTCACTTGCTAAGAACCCGCGACGCATTCTATGAGGGCTGGTGCCGATGATCTCTGAACGACTTTGAAAAGAGCGATTCTAATCGTAATGGATGGATGTGGAGCGGGCGAAGCTCCCGATGCATCTGAATTTGGCAATGGTGATCATCCTAGTACGTTGCTCCACGTTTGGCAGACAAATCCAGATTTAAAACTTCCATTTCTAAGGGAAGCGGGCGTGCTTGCCGCATGCGGTATTCCTGACCAAGAACCAACTGGTAAAATCGGCTCTTGCTATGGGCGATTACAGGAGCTAAGTAAGGGCAAGGATTCGGTTACAGGTCATTGGGAAATGATGGGGATTGTTACTGAGATTCCATTTCCGACCTACCCGAATGGTTTTCCTGTTTCGCTGATCCAACTATTTGAGGACCGAATTGGCCGTAAAGTGCTTGGCAACAAAGCTGCAAGCGGCACCGAAATCATTAATGAGCTAGGAGCCAAACATCTTACTACTGGAAGCCCTATTGTTTATACCAGTGCTGATAGTGTCTTCCAAATTGCTTGCCATGAATCGATCATTCCCATTGAAGACTTATATAACTTTTGCCTCATTGCGAGAGATATATGTCAAATACCAAATAATGTACAGAGAGTTATTGCGAGACCTTTTACCGGCGAACCAGAAAATTTTTATCGCACCCAGAATCGACGCGATTTTCCCGTCGATCCACCTCCAAATTACATCGATAGTTATAACGAGCATTTTGGTCCAGTTTATGGATTAGGTGTGGTGCCAGAGCTTTTTAACAGTCGAGGTTTCATGGATATTCCCCGTAGTCGCAATAATGCCGAGCATGGCGAACACTTAATAGCTGCTTTAGACTCTAATCGACCCTTTATATTTGCTAATTTTGAAGATTTTGATATGCTTTACGGGCATCGCAACAATCCTATTGGATTTGGCAAAGCTTTAGTTGAATTCGATGCATTCCTGGGCAATCTTTGGTCCCAATTAACCGCTGCTGACTTATTGATCCTAACTGCTGATCATGGAAATGATCCGACTACTGCTTCTACCGACCATTCCCGCGAGTACGTGCCGATTTCGTTGCTCACTAAAAATGGTGCCACTACCTCAACCGGCGATCAACTTGGATTTCAGCTTATTTGCGAGGCAATCCAATCTCACCTAGAACATTAAGCTATCATGGGCCGCTAGAGAACAGCGTAAATTCGCGCACGAGAGTTATAGCGTAGCTGCGGCGAAGTGACGAATAAGTACCCGAAATGCGTCAAAATGATAACAAAATGAAAACGACCTTTACCCAAGCCGACATGATCGCCCTTATTGTAGGAGTCGTTCTCACAATTACCGCAGTCTTGGTCATTTTCTTAGGTCTCGAGCGCAGTCCAATTTCCCCGCAAAATCCCCCAACCGTGGTGATCACACCAGCCCCGCTACCAATAAATGCGCCGGTGATGGCGGCATCACTGCCGGCTGGCAGCGGAACTCAGCAAGCGGGAACGACCGGCGGCGGCTTCGGAAGAATTGGTGGAAGCGGCGCAATGGGCGGTGGCGCAACGGGCGGGAAGAAAAATATTACTCCCCAAATGGGCGCAATTGGCGGCGGAAAATAACTACTCGTCCGTTGAGAAGTTAAAAAGAAAATCTTTGGCTCAGTAACTGGTAAATCAAGTTCCAATTCATTGATGAGCATGATTGCTTGCCCGGCTACTATACTTGATAGGTGAGTACTGTCTCGATAAGTAGGATGGACTAACCTTTCAAGTGCCTGCTTCTCCTATTCTTAATGTTGGATTTTACAATTACGTCGTCGCTCAAAGGATCATCGCCCTCGTAAGTAGCGAGTCTGCCCCGATGCGTAGATTAGTTCAAACAATGAGAAAATCGGGAAGCCTGATCGACGCTACTCAAGGAAGAAGGACGAAGAGCATTTTATTTACTGATAATGGATCAATTATTTTATCGGCTATCTCCCAGGAAACTTTGGCAAAGCGATTAGGTTCAGATTCATCGCTTGATGAGCTTCAGGTCGAGACTAATAACGAAAATAATTTAGAAATCACCACTACCGAGTGGGATGAAAACAATGCATAATCACCGGCGAGTAACCGTGTTCAATCGGTTTATGAACCGATTCGGAAGGGATATCGGTATTGACCTTGGCACTGCAAATACTCTTGTACATGTCGGCGGAAGAGGCATTGTGTTACGCGAACCGAGTGTTGTGGCGATTAACAAAGACACAGGGGAGCCCATTGCAGTTGGTGAAGAGGCAAAACGCATGCTCGGCAGAACACCGGCAAATATTGTTGCCACGCGCCCGCTTAAAGACGGAGTTATAGCCGATTACGAAATGACCGAAAAAATGATGCTTCATTTTATTGGTAAAGTTACGAATCGTTTTTTGCTCCGCAAGACAGTAGTGGTAGGCATTCCGAGCGGAGTTACTGAAGTGGAACGCATGGCAGTGATTGAAGCCACTCGAAAAGCGGGAGCGACTCAGGCCTACGTCATTGAAGAGCCGATGGCGGCTGCGTTTGGAGCAAACTTACCGGTTGCGGAACCGTCCGGTTCGATGATAGTGGACATTGGCGGCGGGACTACCGAAGTAGCGATGATTTCTCTTGGGGGAATCGTTCACTGCAAATCCATTCGCATTGCCGGGGACGAACTTGATGAAGCCATAACTGCTCACGTTAGGCGAGCATATAATTTATTCATTGGCGTGACTACCGCAGAAAGATGCAAAATTGAAATCGGTTCGGCTTTTCCCCTTAATCCAGAAATGGAGATGACGATCAAGGGTCGCGACTTGGTGACCGGTTTGCCTCGCAGCGCAGTGATAACAAGCGAGGAGGTGCGCGAAGCAATCCAGGAGCCGCTCAACGCCATCGTCGAAGCGGTCAAACTGACTTTGGAAGCAACTCCGCCAGAATTAGCCGCAGACGCAATGGACCTTGGAATTACTCTTGCCGGAGGAGGTGCCTTATTGCGCGGCTTTGACCAATTAATATCTCAGGAAACGGGAATGCCAGTTAAGATCGCCAGAGACCCACTCAGTTGCGTGGCCATCGGTACCGGAATCGTTGTCGAGGGGCTCCACGAAAACCCCCTGATCAGAAAGATGCTGGAGCGATCCTCGAGAGGGTGAAAAAGAATGCAACACCCATCGAGGCGTTGCTTGTTGTCGGATTACTCATTGCTGGCTATCTGCTCGGAAAATTTCAGACCAACTACCGATTAAAAGGGGCCCTGGACCCGGTCTCGAATATAATTCAGAAATTGGTGCTGCCGCCGGATTCAGCCATTTCCGGGTTCGAAAATTGGGGATCAAATTTTGTCTCTGGCATGGGTCACGCTGCCCAATTGCAGGCAGCCAATGTACGACTCAAGAATCAGGTCGCATCGTTGGCTCCATACCAGCAACAAATCGATCTATTGCAAGGACAGATCGACAACCTGAAGCTGCTTCAAGGATTTCAAATAGATGCAAAAACTTCCAAAGTTCCGTGTGAAATCATTGCCACCTTTGCTTATGAAAATCGGATCACATTAAATGTCGGGTCATCTCGCGGAATCAAACCGAATATGCCCGTTATTTCAGGTTTCGGTTTACTCGCGATTGTTCAAACGGTTACAAGTCAAACTTGCCAAGCTGAGCTGATCACTTCTCCAACGAGTACTTTTGGGGCAATTTCGCTACGGAATCCACCCGCCGCAGGTCTCTTGCATGGAGAAGACGCAAGCACTTTAATTGTTGATTTTTTGGACCCGAAAGCCCCGATCCAAGTGGGGGATAACTTGGTCACCAGCGGTTTTTCTGAGTTTATTCCAAGAGGAATCAGAATAGGTAGAGTGTTCAGAGTTGAAGACAATGCCGATTTCGGTACAAGACGAGCACTCGTCTATCCGTGGGCCTCACTTGGTTCAGCCAGAGATCTTATGGTGATTAAATGAACCGAAAGCCTTTTCATATCATTGTGGTTGTCATCGGACTTTACCTGGCAGCAATTTTACAAGCTTCTGTTTCTCCGCATCTAGCCGTTTTCCATGTACCACCAGATTTCTTGCTATTAGGAATTGTATTTTTGGCACTTCGCGCTGGGCGCGTCGGAGGAGCTGTAATTGGGTTTTTTGATGGTCTTTTGATGGGCGCAATTGCCGGTGCAAACATCCAGCATTATATCGCAGGCAGGATTATTGCCGGATGGATAACGGGATTCATTGGAACTATGGAGTTAGACAAATCGATGTTCCTTACAATTCTGGTGAGCGTACTAGTCGTCATTTGCTCCCAGGGAATATTGATCGTGCTAGCTCCTTCGCCTAGCGTAACCTTCACGCTGGAGGCTACAATAGGTACAGCGGTGTACAACGGTGTCTTCGCGATTCCGTTCTACTGGCTACTGAAACGGGTTCAGGATTCCAATACCAGATAAATGATTAATCGTCACTTACTGCTTTTAGTTCCGATCTACTTTCAAATATGACCATTCACACAGATATTCTTGAAATGGCACGGCAACAATTATCCGTTGCTGCCCAGTACCTTGACCTTGATGAAGGACTTCATCAGGTTCTAGCAAGTCCTCAAAAAACCTTAATCGTTCATTTCCCAGTCGTGTTAGACGACGGCAGGGTTCAAGTTTTTGAAGGTTATCGCGTTCAGCACAACAGCTCCAGAGGTCCGACAAAGGGCGGTATTCGCTACCATCCAGATGTTGACGTCAACGAGACTAGCGCCTTGGCCATGTGGATGACATGGAAATGCGCGGTCGCTAATATCCCGTTCGGCGGTGCCAAAGGCTCGGTAAAAGTAGATACCAAGCTCCTCAGCCGCAGAGAGCTTGAAAAACTAACAAGAAGATACGCCACTGAAATCAATATCATGCTTGGCGAACGCAGCGACATCCCAGCGCCGGACATTGGAACCAACGCCCAGGTGATGGCCTGGATAATGGACACGGTTTCGATGCAACAGGGTCACACAGTGCCTGGAATTGTCACGGGCAAGCCAATCGAACTAGGAGGTTCGGAGGGAAGGGTAGAAGCTACCGGTCGTGGCGTTGTAACGGCTATGGAAGAAGCGGCCAAATTCGTAAATATCAATCTTGGGTCAGCGGATTTAGTCGTGCAAGGCTTTGGAAACGTTGGTGCCACCGCCGCCAAGCTGGCCGACGAAGCCGGGGTCAAAGTAGTGGGCATTTCGGATGCGCTCGGCGGAATTTATAACCCCAAAGGGTTGCCGATTCGGGAGTTATTCGAACGCTATTCAGGTAAAGATGGCGGAATTAGGGAATATAAAGATGCTGAAGCCGTATCGAACGAGCAACTGCTTGAGTTGCCTTGCGATATCCTCATTCCAGCCGCAATTGCAGCTCAAATAAACGATGATAACGCTTCCAAAATCAAAGCAAAACTAATCGTGGAAGGCGCAAACGGGCCTTGCACTCCAGAAGCGGATCGCACATTGAATGACAAGGGAGTGTTTATTGTGCCTGATATCGTTGCCAATTCAGGCGGCGTTGTTGTAAGCTATTTTGAATGGGTTCAAGACCTTCAAAATTTCTTCTGGGAAGAAAATGAAGTAAACAATAAACTCATCCGAATTATGCGAAATTCATTTTCGACAGTACAACAAGTGATGGCGGCGCACAAAACCGACATGAGAACTGCAGCGTTGATTATTGGCGTTAAGAAAGTGGCGGAAGCTACCGTGCGGCGTGGAATCTTTCCTTAGAATTTGAATCCCGAAAGAGTCCTAGGTAGGGGGCACCGAAAAGGGGCTTACGTAGTGTAAGCCCCGGACTCAATTTCCAGAAGGAAGCGTCGGATTGAATCCGCAGCTTCGAGTGAAGCAAAATGACTGCGACCAATTGCTTAATCCAGACCGTGCACCGGCAAGGTACCCTATATCATTCGAGATGAGAATAGATATCAATGGCATTCTCGAACTGCTTCCACACCGGTATCCAATGTTGCTGGTGGACCGAGTCGAAATAACCGAAAATGGCAAGAGCTGCATCGGCATCAAGAACGTAACGATCAATGAGCCCTTTTTCGCCGGTCATTATCCTGGTTTGCCGATCATGCCAGGCGTTTTGATTGTAGAGGCAATGGCTCAAGTAGGTGCGGTATTACTCCTTTCCGATGATCGGTTCTTGGGTAGGACCCCCCTTATCGCCGCAATTGACGACATTAAGTTTAAGCATCCAGTGGTTCCGGGTGATCAACTCGTTACAGAAATCACGGTGATGTGGGTTAGGGGTTCAATAGGGCGGTGTAAGGCAACTGGGACTGTGGAATCGAAGCTAGTTGCAAGCTTTGAAATGACATTTAAAATAATGGAGATAAAGCAGTAGCTTGTGCCCGATGTTCACAACTTAGCCTATATCGATCCCCAAGCCCAACTCGCGGAAGATGTAAAAATCGGACCCTTTTGTTATGTGGAATCGGACACGGAAATTGGCAGCGGAACGGTTCTTGATTCACATGTGACGATTAAGCGACACACGAAAATGGGGTCCAATAACTACGTGGGTCAGGGGACTATCTTAGGAGGAAAGCCCCAAGATCGACGATATGATGACGAAGTTAGCTATTTATTAATTGGAGACGATAATGTCTTCCGGGAATACGTCACTATTCACAGAGCCAGCGGCGAAGGTAAAACGACTTACGTGGACAATCGCTGCTATGTTATGGGGTATTGCCATGTGGGACATAATTGCCACATCCATGATGACGTTACGATTGCGAACTACACTGGGGTAAGCGGTCATGTTACCATTGAACAACAAGCCAACATCGGAGGCATGACTGGAATCCATCAATTTTGCAGAATTGGCAAAGTAGCCATGGTAGGGGGAATGTCTCGCATTGTGCAAGACTGCCCTCCTTATATGGTGACTAGCGGCGACGAACAAGAAGTTAGAGACATAAATGCTATTGGTCTAAGAAGAATCGGGGTTACCCCAGAGCAAAGAGTTACTCTTCATAGGGCCTGTAAATTGCTTTTTAAGTCCCAGTTGGGGTTGAGTAATGCAATTGAGTTAGTTAAGAAAGAAATTCCTAGCACCCCAGAACTTGAATACCTTTTGCGGTTTATGGAACGGCGATTTCGCGGCACAAATGGACGCGGCGATCAACAGTAAGTAGGTAGTCTTGCGAATTTTTATCAGTGCGGGAGAAGCCTCGGGCGATGCCTATGGAGCTGCCCTTAAGGTTGCCCTAGTAAACTCGATTAAAGACGCCTCATTTGAAGGTATCGGAAGCCACAATATGGCTCAAGTGAATATCGATTTAATCGCTAAGAGCAGCTCGTGGGGAGCAATCAGTATTTACGAATCAATAAAGGTCAGTAGGCAAGTTACTGAGGGATATCTAAGAGCTAGGAGTAGATTATATAATGGCGAACCAGGAATTTTTGTGGCTATAGATTTCGGGTTCGTAAACTTAAGGCTTATGAATCACGCCAAAAAAGCGGGCTGGATGTGCGTTTATTTCATCCCGCCTGGGTCTTGGAAAAGAAACATAGCAGGCAAAGACGTTGCGCGACTATCTGATCTAGTTATCGTTCCTTTTCCGTGGAATGTTCAGCCTTATCAGGCAATTGGTACAAATGTGAAATTTTTTGGTCATCCGCTTAAACAGTTGATGAGCCAGGAAGCAAAGATAATCATTCGTGAGCCTTATGTCGCAGTTTTTCCGGGCAGTAGAAAACATGAAATTTCGTTAAATCTTCCCGTGATTGCCCGGTCGCTTCCAGAAGACTTACCCGCTAATGTCGCTCTTACTCCTAGTACTGATCTAATTAAGTTCCGCTCACTTTGGAATGAATTAGCTCCAAATAGAAAAAGCGATCAATTCTTTATCGGTCAATCGAGACAAGTGTTACAATCGGCAAAGGCTGCAATTATCGTTTCTGGGACGGCAACCCTTGAGGCAGCCCTATGTAAATGCCCGATGATCGTGATTTACAGGTTGTCCAAAATGGCAAAGTTTGAAGCCAGATGCTTAGGGTTTAAGTTAGAGACTTCTATTTCACTCCCAAACATAATCTTAAATGAGCCGATTATTCCCGAGTTTTTGCAGGATGACGTAACTCCCGAAAACTGTCGATTGGGGCTGGATCAAGTCCTTAATAGCAGTGCTGCAAGGGAAAAACAAATGAATGCATTTAGTAAAATTGATCAAATTTTAGGACCCGAAAACGCGATCAATCAAGCGGCAGGGGCCATCGCGGAATCTTTTCTTTGACCCGAGTTCTAAAACAGTGAATAAGAAGTACCGCCAGTTCAAGAAAATTTACGTTATAAGTTCAAAACTTATACTTGGCACTCGTTTATAGTTGCTAGGTGGACTGCGCTGTCGTCTCATCGTCGTTAAAGGGCAAATCGCAGGCGCAAGCGGCAATAGCTAACTAATAATTCTAATCCGCAAGATTTAAGCTCATTGAATGACTATGTTAGGCTCCAAAGATGTGAATCGAACCGCCCAAAGTCAAATTTCATTTGTGAGTTTGCCGGGTCATTTCATTATATATGTAGCGCAAATATTTAATTTCATGCTGGACTGAACCGGACTTGCGGCATCGGGATTCGGCATCATCTAAGTATTTAAGCTCAAGTGGGAGATTTTTGGCTCTTGATGCGTATTGAGCCAGTACTGAATCTAAGTATGCGGTTCTACCTCCATTATCATAAGCCTGCTGGTAATACCAAAGCCCATCGCCACGGTAATTAATGCCCTCGCCGTTACCCTTATATTCGTTCCAATACCACCCAAGTGCCAAATAGCTAAACTGCGCAACGTCATGAGGTGAATCCGTATTGGGGAAATCTTCAGCGTCATATGATAAGGGGACGCCGAGATATTTTAGTAAATATTCTCTTTGACCAGCAAATACTTGCCCTTGTTTAGCAACTGCAAGGGAAGTTAAGAGAAGACAATCATCGTTGGTCAGGCGAATTGCGTCTCCTCCATGCCCAGGGACCCATTTGGTTCGCCACCTGGCGTTATAAGATGACATAAGGCCATAAGCCGCTTTATCTTGTCCCAACCGAAAATCAAGGTCTCCTAAATCCATTACAGCCAAGCCCGTGAATTCACTATCGAGATATTGATCGACGATGTGCTGCAAGATTCGAGCCTCTTTTGCAATATCTCCTGTCTTTTTAACTTTCATCGCGATATTGTAATCAGCCTCAACCTGCAAATCTTCTGCGCTGGGCTTAAACTTAAAAGGAAGGGGATGGTAAGTTAAAAAACCGCTCTGTTTAGTTGGACGTTTGGTATCACATTGCAAAACTTTATGTTTAGTGAAGAAGTTATGCTGTTGCTCTGACCCGGACTTCATGTGGGTGATCTCTGGATTTGCTTTTAAGTGCAGGATCATTGAGCCCGGCCACGAGCTGGGAGCGAACCATGACTGAAGTGTTGCTGTTAGTAGTAATAGACTTATGGTTTTTATCATTTTATTTCACCGTTTTTTAATTTTTTTCTGATCAGAACTTTCTAGCCGTTATGAAGTACGGAAGTCCAGGTTGGAAATGAAGCAGGGGGCACCGGCACTATCGCTGTGCCTAGTTTTGAGCCATTATCTTGTTGAGTCCAAAGGTTTGGCGAAGTGTAGGTGTATTCGTAATTTGCTGATTTGGAGAGGCTGGTCCCGCGCTAAAACAATATGCCCATGTGCCGGCATTGCAGAAATTAACCGTGGCGACTAGCAAGACAACGGCAAAATTCCTTAGCCAATAATTTGCTACTCGAGGGAAAAGAATTTTTTTGCTTGACCTCATCGCTTGGCGCAGTGTACCATTCCCATGTTTTGAAATTGCAAGATGGAGTCACTCCTGAAAACTGTCGATTAGAGTTAGATCAAGTGCTCAACGATCCTGCAGTTAGGCAAAAACAAATAGATGCTTTTGAAAAAATTATCAAAATTCTAGGTCCAGAAAACGCGATCAATCAAGCGGCAGGGGCTATCGCTAAAAGCTATTCCGACCAAGAAATCGCGAGTTTGAGGAGTGGCTAGGCCGCTCTTAGGATCAGAGGACTATCTAACTTATGAGTGATCTTGAACAGCGCATTTACGACGTCCGGGTCAAAATGGGACCCTGAGTTAGATTCAATTTCGTAAAGTGTTTGCTTGGTGGTCCAAGCTTCTCGGTAGCATCGTTTTGAAGTTAATGAGTCATAAACGTCGGCCGCTGCGCAAATTCTTCCGGAAATAGGAATTTCATCTTCTCGTAGACGCCGAGGGTAGCCGGTGCCATCCCATTTTTCGTGATGTGTTAAGGCTATCACTTGGGCAGCCTGCAGGAGGCTGCTTTGTACTCCGCTCAAAATTTGTCCCCCTACCGTTGTGTGGGATTTCATTACTTCCATTTCTTCATAACTCAAGGAGCCGGGCTTCAACAAAATTGAATCTGGAATTGATATCTTGCCCACGTCATGAAGTCGAGCCGCAAGGCCGAGTTCCTGGGCTTTAGTTGCGTTAAAGCCAAGTTCCCTAGCTATAAGTTCGGTTAAATCGCCAACCCGTTCCACGTGTTTTCCGGTGGGTTCGTCACGATAAGTTGTGGCTACAATGAGTCGGTCCAGCACTTCTTTCCAAGCGACGTGGAGCTCGCGCGTACGAAGCTCAACTTGTACCTTTAGCTCAAGGTTTTGAATTTCTACTTGCTGATACAATCGCTTTGTTTTGACGCAATTTTCCGCTCTCCTAACAAATTCGGCGCGATCACATGGCTTCGAAATTACATCAGTAGCACCAAGATCAAAGGCATTTTGCCAAATATTCCTGGATTCATCTGACGCTAAAACGATAACCGGTATGAACTCGTCTTGTTGCAGAAACATTCTCATCTTGCGGAGCACGTCGAGACCGCTTATCGAAGGTAAGAGCAAATCCAAAAGGAGCAAATCCGGCCTCACGACTTGCATTTCTTCGAGTGCCGCAATCGGATCGGTGAAGCTTGAAACCGCCGAATAGCCTTCTTGATTGAGAACTTCTTTTAGAAAGCAGCGATTCGCTTCGTCTGCATCCAAGATCATGATTCGCTCCTTTTTTTCAAAGAGTTCAAAAACTGCCATGTTCTGATTATCTTCGGCACAAAATGTTGGAAATCATACAAGAAAAGGGATTCCCGCCAAAACGGGAATCCCTTATATAGCTTTTGACTAAGTTTCTAAAATTAGAACTTGATCGTAAGCTGGGTAGTGATCAAACCACCACGTGCCTTTGTCTGACCGCCAAAGACCGAGAAATCTGGCTGATTCTTACTGTCATAGTTGCTTATCTGCCAGAGCACATTGACCATCGCGTTGGAACTGAAGTTGTAACCAAATCCAATGTTATACCATTGAATATCGGGGCTACCAGTTAGTCCAGCTAAGTTGAATTCATCGTTCTCAAATCCAAGGTCAACGTCATAATTGTCGTTGAAGTTGTACTTAAGATCAGCTGTTTCGCGAGAAATCTTGTCGTTTGTCCCAAGGCCGTTTGCGATCTTGCCCGTACCGGTGTAAAATTCACCATCCGCGCTAAGCATCAACTTCTTCTCAAGGTTGATGTGACCGCCAACTGTGAAGCCTTTAATGTCGGTTGGGTTATACCAGACACCAATTCTGCCCCAGTCTCCTGGTGCTGCAAAGAATGGCTCGATATATCGATATCCAACATTAATGCCGTATTTGTCGCGATCGTAAGCGAGGTTTGCATTGTATTCTGAATCATTGTCACGATTGACGCTTGAATCGTTATACATTACATCCGTCTTGGTGTAACCGCCATTGAACTTTAGACCGTGCGATGCAAGGTCGATCGTTCCGCCGTAATCTGAAACCCTGTTTGCATTTGCCGTGATAGTATTGCTATCAAGGAACAAATAAGCAAGGTCGATAGATCCGACTGGTCCTAGAGGAATGGTGACATTTGCGCCAAGAAGCTGATCGATGCCGACTAGCCCATTGTGCATACCCACAAAATTCCCAAGCGTTCTGGGATTCAACTGATTATAGTTATCTGGACCCGCGGTCATTCCCTGAATCGGAGTATTGTTGGAATCCACGATATCAGAAATTCGACCCGCAAACACGTTGAGACTTCCGGTTCCAACCGCAAAGCTCACCATACCACCATCAATAGCCCATTTTCCATTATCCCAACGGGAATTACTGAAATAAGGAGTATTGTCTGGTCTCTGGAAGATGTAGGGACTAATCTTGTAACCGATTCTACCAAGGTCAGCACTGAACCCTAGTCCAACTGCCTTTGCTGCAAAAACAACATCGAACTGTTGGAAGTAGAAGTCATTTTGTCCTTCATTATACGGAGACCCAGGTACGACGTGAGCTTGATCGGCAAACCCAGTAAGTTCTCCGCCAGTGCCGTTGTGAGTTCCAATCATGTTGCCCGAAGCACCAACTACATGGAACTGAGGACCAGTTTGATTATTGCTGTCTAGCTCGATTGAAGCTTCATGGAGGACCGTGAGGTCTCGATTTGCACCAACATAAGCACCAACATAGCTACCTCTACCGAATCCGGTTGGTCTTCCATCATAGGTTACGCCGTAACCGCTGTTGGTGCTGTAACCAGCCAGGGTCACGATATTAAGGTCGCCGTGAACATCAACTGGAAGCTGATGGCTTTCAAGGGCCGTAACTCTCTTGTCGAGACTTGCCAATTGGTTCTTCATGTCAGCGACATCAGCACCCATTGCCGTGAGTTCTTTCTCAAAATCGCCAACCATCTTCTTGAGGTCATCAATATCTTGACCATAAGTTTTCATGCTGTCGACTTGATCTTGCAGACTTTTAATCTGATTCCGCATATCATCCAAACCGCTCGTATCCATACCGTTCAGCTTTGAATTAATCGCTGAGATTTGGCTATCGAGACCGTCTGTGATGCCGCGAAGATTTTGGTAAGCCGCGTTAATCGCTACTGCCATTTCATAACGAGTGGCAGGGCGGGTACCGCGGAACAATCCGTCGGGATATCCTACGAGAATGCCTTCTTTTTTCATTCGCTGTAAAGCGGAATAGGCCCAATGGTTTTCCTGGACGTCTGGGAAGTTGTCCTGTGCGAAAACGGGAGCCACGAAGGCAAGGGTCATAACTGCGCAAAGCGCGTACTTGACTGTTTTATTCATGGTTTTTTTCCAAGTTTCCTTGTATTTTTCTTGCTACAAGTTCGCGCTTCTCGCACTTGGACTCCAACCGGTTCGGATCCTCATAACTCCCTGAGTTTCCTATGAGTACACCCTTACCTGGCGCAGACCTCATTCGAATTTCGCGTCCTTGCAACTTTGATTAAACCGAAGTTCAATCTTCTCCTAGTATCCACATTGTGAATACCTTTGTCAAGGGGTTTAGCAACTTGTTTTGCAATTATCGGCAAATCTGGCATTTTTACGTTGTTTTTCCTAAATTTTTGTGTTTTACAACCAAGTACCGTAGTGGAATCTTACAAAATATAAAAATCAGTGGATGCAATTTAGTTTGAGGGTGCGTTCTAAGTGATCGATTCCCTGACGATCAGCCCTATTCCAATGCTTTCGGCCAAGTGAATCGTAAATTTTCCTCCAGACGATTTATAATTTGCGCCTGGAGGACAGCAGCATCTATTGCTTGGTGAGGTTTAAGGTAATCAACTGTTGGTTGCCCTGTCCCGTTGCCGGGGTTACGATGAACGTATCAGTGAGTTTGTTCGAGGCTGGCTGGGTGATGATTCCTACCAAGGGTGCGGAACTCTCGGTACCGACCGTAACGATGCCAGCGACGGTTACAGTGCCAGAAAAGTTGCCTCCGCTGTCTACGTTGCCGGTGATCGTGCTGACCTGCCCGACATTCACAGTGCTTTTCGCCGTACCGTTAACGGAGCCGTCAGCACCAAGCGTCTCGGTGACGGTGCCTGAGTCGTTTGGGTTGCCGGGATTGACAGTTGCATAGGTTCCACTGTAGGGCCCTGCTTCTGACGCGAGGGAGAACGAGTTAGTAGCGACGGTAATTACACCGGTGGTTGGCGTTCCACCTCCACTTTTGGTTCCTGTAAAGTTTAAGACTAAGTTACCGGTCGATGGCTCCGTGAAGGTGCCCGTAACCGTACCTGATCCGCCATTACTGGCAAACGTTCCGGTAAAGGCTCCGTTCACTCCCAAAGTTCCCGTGATTGTGGTATCCCCTAAGTTCGAGGGATCCGTGTTGACCACGGATGCATTAACCGCGCCCGCTTTTGTAATTTCTAGCGAAGCTACACCAGCCCCCTGGGAGACTCCCGCCTGCTGGAGGGTGAAGGTGCCCGCGTAATTCCCAGCGACCGAAGCTGCTGTAATTCCGCCCCCAGTACCGTTACCGCTGGTGAGGTTTATGGTAATCAATTGTTGGTTACCTTGTCCTGATGTAGGAGTTATGATGAGAGTATCCGTGAGTTTATTGGAGGCAGGTTGAGTGATGATTCCTGTCAAGGGTACGGCTCCTTGAGTTCCGACGGTAATGGTGCCAATAAAGTTGCCTCCGCTGTCCACGTTGCCCGTTATCGTGCTGGTCTGCCCCATGTTCACAGTGCTAGTCGTAGTTCCGGTAACAGACCCGTCAGCACCGAGCGTCTCGGTGGCGGTACCAGTATCGTTGGGGTTGCCAGGATTTACAGTTGAAAAGGTGCCGCTATATGGGCCCGCTACTGAGACCAGTGAGAATGAATTGGTGGCGACGGTAATTACGCCGGTGGTTGGCGTTCCACCTCCGCTTTTGGTTCCAGTAAAGTTAAGGACTAAGTTACCAGTAGTTGGCTCGGTGAATGTGCCCGTAACTGTACCTGATCCGCCATTACTGGCAAACGTTCCGGTAAAGGCTCCGTTCACTCCCAAAGTTCCCTTGATTGTGGTATCCCCTAAGTTCGAGGGATCGGTATTAACAACAGAAGCATTAACGGCACCCGCTTTTGTAATTGTTAGCGAAGCTACCCCAGACCCTTGGGAGGTTCCAGCCTGCTGGAGGGTGAAGGTTCCTGCGTAATTCCCAGCGACGGAAGCTGCTGTAATTCCGCTGCCGCCCCCAATGCCGCTGCTTCCGTTGCCGCCGCCTCCTCCGCCGCAACCGCAAAGAGAAATTAGTAAGATAAACCAGAAAAGTGACGCTGTTTTCATGAAGCTCAATGAATTATATCACCTTTCAGAAAAGTAGTCTGAAATAACTTAGTGTATAAACAGTGGAGATCACATCAATTTTAATGCTTGCTGAGGTTTATGAATAGGAGAGCAGGAGATTAAAGGCCATGGACTTATTTCGCTTAATTGACGTTTAACGAACTTTAGCAGAAACGATTCTGCTTATATCGAGTGAAGGAGCTTGCTCCTTCTATACCGGTCGAAACTTGTTTCGACCGACACCTAGACCATGGATGCCTGATAAATGTTTTGAGTTTGAATTTAGTTGAAAGGTTTCTACCGAACACAAAGGAGGAGCAAGCTCCTCCACTCCAAACTAAGTACAAAGGAGGAGCAAGCTCCTCCACTCCAAACTATCTGCAAGATGCCCCGCAAGTGCGCTCCATTTATCGGTTGTCGAAATTATAATGCGACTTGTAATCGGCTGCTTGCCAGATGCGGTGAAAAACGAATCAATGTCACCTTTTTGAATTGAGTGATCTTTGCTGTAGCTTTTGCACTGGATGGCGCAGAACCCAGATCCGTCTAATTCTTCCGCAACGAGGTCAATCCCAGTATCGCGGCGGTCGTGTTGCGCCCCGGGCCAATCCTTGAACATCCACACATTGCCAAATCGGTTTCGGTAAGTGGGATCGTTTTGGAAGTAATAGAGAACGCGCTCTTCAAAATCGGTTCCTTTTTCCCGCTGGGTTGCGAAATAAGGTTTCCTGACTTCGTGAACTTGACTAAAATCGCTCATATATTAGATGGCTGGTCAGCGAACGGAAACACTTCCAATAAACGTTACAGAAACTTTAGCAGAAAATCTTACCTAATCTTTCGCGATTTGGGTCAAATGTAAGACGCTAAGCATCCGCCGATTCTGACCAGAATCGAAATTTTCAATTGTCTTGATAACTTTGACATGACCCGAATTGCAAGCTTTTAAGGAGGAACATGCATATTCGGCCGATACATTGTCTTAATAAATTTGAGATAATCCGAATTGCAAGCCCAGACTAACTGGCTGATCCTTAAGTTTCCTCGGATTTAATCGCTTGGTTTCGGCAAATCAGGAGGGCATCAATCGTTTCTAGGTTTCCATTTGATGCGGAGTGAATCTGGAGGAAATCCAGCCTGATCACATAGTACTCGAACAAACCTTGCTATTGAACTTGCTGACAGATTAGCCTCAAACAAGTACTTTCCTTCAGAACCCGGGACCTCCTTTGGGCTTCTCATGGGCACCCCTGAATCTTGGGAGGCGACTAACCATGGCCCAGCTGAATGCCATGAGATTTTATATGGCGTAGACGGCAATTTATCTCGTTTATAAAGAAATTCTAAGACCTTTGATAACACTTCAATCCATTTTGTAACTTCCACGCGATCACCATAAATAGTTAAGGCGGCTGGCTTCGAAAACTTCAGATTTTGCTCCACCAGCTCATTGAGATTCGATTCAATTTCTTGGTTTAAGTTCGGCATTCTTGGTTTAGTCGGAGACTCAATCTCGGGAGTTCGGAGACAGTTCGTTTCGGAAAATTGGGGAACTACTGGCAGTGCGACCCTGATAAGTTTCGTGAAATAAACACTGAGCTGCTCGGAGGTGCAACTCATGGGCCTTTTTGTTATCTCCTTTCGAATCACTTTAAGCAGAGAAGATTGTGGGTTTATGAGCTCTGAGTCCAGCAGTTTATAGAGGTTCTGAACTTCTATGTACTTCAGCACGGCTTCGTCAATCATATTCGCCCGATTTAGAAATTGGAATTTATCTTCCGCATCGGAATCAAAAAGGCTGAACTGAAGTAGTTTCTTGCTTTCAGACTGACCCTGGATCGAATTATCGTAAAGCCGCCATTCTTGTCCGTTGGTTAACACTGCGAACCTGCGGCCGTAAACATTGGCGTAATTTAAAGTCTGATCAATTTCTCTATCGAGCAGTGATTGCGACCACCGTTTGGCCTCTATAAACCACATGTGATCGGTATTGGCAAGCATGGCTAAATCGACCATGCCAGTTCTTACCGGGTATTCGTGTCGAATTTCCGAATCTGAATAGCCGAGTGTGCTTAAGACTTTGTGGATTACAAAAACCCTCGTTTCAAATTCGTTCCATCCGTCTCGATCCTTATTGGACTTAACGCGCTCGATAATTTCTACAAGGTCACTCATTTATTGTTTGCTTGAAACCTTCTCAATTGGGCTGCACATAATGTTTAATGAACTTTAGCAGAAACGATTCAGATTATATCGAGTGAAGGAGCTTGATCCTTCTATACCGGTCGAAACTTGTTTCGACCGACACCTAGACCATGGATGCCTGATAAATATTTTGAGTTTGAAATTAGTTGAAAGGTTTCTACCGAATACAAAGGAGGAGCAAGCTCCTCCACTCCAAACCCGATGATATTTCGAGAAGGCTAGCCTTTTTTGCCAAGAAGCACCATAAGCAATGGTGCCCCGAGTAATGCGGTGATGATTCCAACCGGCAAACCATCAGAAAGAATTCGCTGACTGATTGCATCGGCAGCAAGCAGTACGATCCCTCCGATTAAGAATGATCCTGGCAATGAATATCGCCAATCAACCCCTAAATATCGCCTTGCAATATGGGGCGAAATCAAGCCCACAAACGCGATGATCCCGGTTGATCCGACTGCAGCCGCGGTCATTGCCGTTCCGCAGAGCAAAATCACTCGGCGCATACTTTTAGTGTCCACGCCTAAACGCTCCGCAGTTTCTTCCCCCAAAGCAATTGCATTGAGGCCTCGGCTCCGCAAGATTAAGATCGCGCCACAAATAATTAAGACAACAAGCATCATCCAAACCCTTGGCCAATACATTGGATCGACGCTACCTAGGAGCCATCGTAATATGATTGAATCTTGGCCGCTGAGTTGCAGAGCTAAAGTCAGCAAAGCAGCAAGTACAGAACCGATGAGAACGCCAGAAAGAAGTAGAGTATTTGATTCAATTTTTCCCCGCCTTCTGGCTAATGCAATCACTAACCCAAGCGAAGCTAATCCGGTGATAAAGGCGCATAAAGGTAAAGCCAGACCCATTAATGCGCCCGAAAATCCGGCGATGATTGCGAGAACTCCGCCAATTGCAGACCCTGACGACGTTCCTAAGATGTAGGGATCTGCGAGCGGGTTGCGAAAAAGAGACTGGAAAGCCGAGCCTGCTCCGCCTAGCAAAGCACCAGCCAGTATGCATCCGCAGGCCCGAGGTAGCCGCAATGACCAAACTACTTCTCGCGCGATATCGAGGCCAGAGCCATTTGAACCATGATCTACGGGTCCACTAGCCAACGCCCTAATCACCGCCCATGGCGAGTAGTTAATTGAACTTCCAAACCCGACGTGGACCAAAAACACCAAGACGCCAATTATTGCAAGAGCAATTAGGCCCGATGACCTACGCCCGTGCCCTACTTTCATGGAATCAGGATTTGAGCGACTAGTTGGGGAGATCATTTTTTAGCGACTGTCAATGGTTCAACTCTCAAGAAAATCCTGAGCTTTTTGATCGTACGTACCGAAAATTTTACTGGGTAACTCCGATTGATATCGCAAGGTTTATGTACAAGGATAGTTGGGACTCAGCAAAACCACTACTTAACATGATGTGGCACCGATCGCTTTTGTGCCTATTTCGAGCCAACCAATATGCTGACGGGATTTCGAACGGCGACCAAATGATGTCTTCTCAAACTCTCGCCGCTGTTATAAAGATATTTTTTCGACAAACCAGGTTATCCCTCAATTTTGCCAACTACGAACCCGCGATTTAAGCAAAAACGCACAAAGAAAATCAAATGATGTTCACTCCAAAAAATAAACATATATTGGGTCTTGATTTAGGCCACGCTGCAATAAAAGCGGCGGTTCTTGAAACAAGTACAACCGGATGGCATATCGCAAAGTATGCCAGTGCCCCGACTCCGCCGGACACGATCAAGGATGGAGTGGTCATTGACCCCGAAACTCTCGGAGCGGTCATCAAGCAATTACTTAAGGAAAACCACTTCCATTCTCGCACCGCTTCAATTTCAGTAAGTGGCGGAACGGTTGTTGTGCGTCCTATTCGGATTCCCAAAATGAATGATAACGCCCTTAGGAAAACCTTGAAACTAGAGGCGAGCCGATATATTCCTAACTCGATCGAAGAAAGCTATATCGACTTTGAAATAGTTGGACCGGCGGACGAAAACAATATGGATGTTCTGATTGCAGCTGCACCCCGCGATGTTACCGAGAGCCGAATCGCCGCCTGTGAAGTTGCCGGACTAGATGTCGTGGCAGTTGAAGTTGGCGCATTTGCCACGTTCCGTTCTCTTGTAGAAGCAGATTTGTCCTCTCAATGGGACGATAAAACGGTGGCTATATTGGACTTCGGCGCAACTTTCACCCACATCACAGTGGTGAGCAAAGGGCGATTTACAATGACCCGCTCCATTCAAGCCGGTTCGCATTTACTTACGGCTCAGCTTCAGAGTTATTTCAAGCTTTCTGAAGAGGACGCCGAATCTGGAAAGAGCCAGCTTGATGTTTCTTCGCTAGTTACGGAGTCAAAGCCAGCTGAAAATCCTCCTTTAAGAGTGCTTCAGCCACTCATCGATGACCTCGTAAGGGAAGTTCGTAGGTCTATCAACTATTGGCAGTCCCAAGTTTCCGAAGTCAAAGGAAATAAGCAAATAGATTTGATTTTGCTTTGTGGCGGCGGAGCTAAATTAAAGGGTCTGGATCAATATTTCACCAACAAGTTAAGCATTGAGACTCAATGCATAGGGGTGATGAATAATCCTCGATTCTTTTCCAACTGCGAATCTTTGTCTGGCACCGGTCTTGAAGTTGGCCACGTAATCGGGCTTGCAATGGGAGCGGCAAAGATGGCAGGGGTAACAACCAAGCTAACGAGCCCACGACTTACCGCAAGTGAATCATCAGAGGAAGTCGCACAAAATTATTTTTCAATTGTCAAGAGCAGGAAGAAAAAGCCGAAATTGACGGTTTGGAAGCAACTAAATTCCGAATCGAACGAAAGTCCAGTTGACGATCTTCCGATCCCGGGCAGTTATACACCGCCTTCTACTTCAACTGCGGTTGACGAATTCGAAAAAGCGGGTCTGCAGGATATTCCTGAAATATCTGAATTTCTCGAAGAAGCGGAAGCTTCGGCCAAGCCAAAGCTGAAATTCTTTGGTAGGAAACAAAAGCCCGTCAAAGCATCCGAAGAATTCTCATTTGATGATGGCAAAACGCAAGAAAATTCACTCAGGCACTCTGAGCTAATGCCTGAACCTGATTCTTCTAAAAAGCAAAACAAACTATTCAGTTTGTTTTCGAATAAGAAAAAAGAGCCAATCCCGCAAGAATCTGCCGATAATTCTGAAATAGATTCACAGGAGGTAGCTTAATTGCCATTCATTAATTTAATCCAGGATAAGCGGCTAGAAGCTAAGCGACTAGACCAAAAATCGAGAGTCATGTTTCTGGCATTCGGCTCCTCCATAGCTGTTTCAATTTTAGGATTTGGATTCTTAGCGGTTGAAAATTTTTCAAAAAGAGCCCAAGCGGACCAGTTAAGCGCCGAGCTTCAACAAATCGCCCCGTTGCAAAGACAAATCGATGCGGATACAAAGGCGAGTCAAGCATTGCAACCAAGGCTGACAACTTTGCAAAATGCTCAGACAATTACGGCAAGTTGGTCACACGTATTAGAGCACATCGCTCACCAAACCCCGGCAGAGGTTTGGCTAACCGCGATTAACTCCACAGCTCAAGACCCGACTAAACCAGTTCAAGCTACTTTTGTTGGGGAAGCGGTCTCCCAGGCTCCAATATCGGAATATGTGTTTCGCCTGCAAAATAGTCAGTTCCTTGATGCGGTGAATCTCAAATACACCCAGGAAAAGGATCTTGCCAATACAAAAAGTACCGATTTTGAGATCGATGCCAACGTCACTGGCACCACTCTGGAAGCGGCTCCTGCCAAGGATTCACAAGCTAAATGATGAAAAAGCCCGAACCTAAAACACTATCCATGATGGCGATCGGAACATTGATTGCAGGTGCGGCTCTGTGCTATCTACCTTACAGTCGCTTATCTCGATACGACGCCACTATTGCCGATTTACGAGCCCAAGTTAAGAACAAGCCTCAAGTTGAAAAACAACTTGCGGACGCCCAATCTCAGCTTGCAAATGATCAACAACAACTTAGTCATCTAGAAGCAAATGTTTCGTCAGCAAGCTATGTTCCCTCATTGCTTATGGATTTAGATAAGTACGGAAGAAGCTGCGGGCTAAGCGTAACCGGAGTGCGTCCCCATCCAAATAATCCTCAGACAGGCACAAAAGCAATCTCCACGAAGCCCTATGACGAACTGCAAATTGATGTCACGGCTAATGGCACCTATGGTTCTCTGGAACGATTCATAAACGGTTTAGCTGAGTTTCCGAAAGTTGTGGCAGCCTACACAATTTCAGCTCAGCCAAAGGACAATCACAACTCAAGTAATCCAGCCGCAACTGCGGGGCTGCTAACTGTCACAGTGACCTTAAATGCTTACATCTTTAAGCAAGATAGCAGTGCCGCTAGTCCAATCGCGAACGGTCCGGGTCCTACTGTGACTACTACCCAGAACTCTCTGCCCCAAGCTGGTGTGAGTTCTGGCACACAAATGCCCACCGCGAATTCAAATGGAGCGGCATCCAATCCGCAAAATTCTTCTAAGGTTGCGCCATCTGCCCGGCAGAAGACCATTGCCAATCCGGGCACTACTATGATTCAAAAATCCCCTGACTTCATAAAAGGAAATCGAAATGTTGATTGACGAAAAGAAAAAACAAATTGCCCTCGGATCTCTATTTGTAGTGATCCTTGCAATCGGAGCCTTCAAGTTCGTTGGAGGAGGTAAAGCTTCGGCGGTGCCGCCAGCAAAGCCTGCGTCTACGACTCCAGCAAACACTGTGAAGTCAAGTGCTCCAGTGATTAAAAATCCAGCGTTCTCAAACGTGCTGGTCCAAAGAGACCCGTTCGTCTCACCGATAAAACCGGCCTCCATGGATGCTCCGAGCACTGGGGCTAATCCGCCCCCGAAACCGCTTATAACGGGATCGGAATCGTCTCTTCCTGTATTGCCTCAGCCAGGCGGCTCAGTGAGCGGGAAACTCGGGGTTGAACCTGTGTCTCCTCCTCTCGCATCCTTTTCCTACCATCTTTCTGGGCTGATTCAAGGTCAACATCCTGGAGCAGTATTTTCGGATGCACAAGGCAACCAGCGATTAGTTTCGGTAGGCAGTGCTTTAGACGGTGATTCGACCCTAATAAAAGTCGAAGAATCGTGCGTAATTGTGAATTTTAGAGGACAGCATCTTACTCTGGCTCTCGGAGAAACCCCTGACGGGAAATAAAAATATGAATAACAAATGGAATCGTTATATAGCCGCATGCGGCATTCTCGGATTAGCGGGGCTTTCAAACAGTCAAAGCTTGCAAGATAGTCGCCCCACAATTACTGGCTTCTCGGCTGAACAAGCCGGGGCCGGTGAGATCATCCATGTGACAGGAACTAACCTAACTGCACCTAAAATAATCATGGTCAAAAAGGGGCTTGGAACGATAATAAGTTTTAATGCCAAATTCAAAACCGGCATCCACCAGATCGCGGTTCGCCACAGCGGAATTTGGTTTGCAAAAATCACCCCGTTTAACCATCACCAAACGGCGAAGATTTATATCAGCAAGCAATCTGGAATTTCACCCACAATTGCACCAACTAATGATGGCTATGCGATCTACATTCACACGAATCCAGCGGAATCTGCTTATGAGGTGCTTCCTTCAATTAAAACAATGAAGCATTCGGCCAAATCAGTTCCGACTATCTCTGCGGTTGGTCACGTAAAGGATTTGCCAGTCGTGGTTACTCCAGTGAATATCAAGAATTCATCGGTTCTCTACAAATCCAAAGCACTCACATCGGGCGATTTAATTGCGATGGCAAAACCGGAGAGCCAGACTCTTAAACAAGGAACAAACGCGCTTTCGACGCCAAGCTCGATTCAAACAATACTAAATACTTACCGAAGCCCAAGTTCACCGATCAAGAAGACTTCAAAGAATTCCTCTGATCTCGGCCCGATCGTAAGCATTGATTTTGTCAATACCGATGTGGTTGAAATTCTTAAAGCCCTGGCAATGCAATCCGGCGTGAATATCATGACTTCGCCAGAAGTTCAAGGAAGCAAAATTACAGTTTCCTTGCAAAAAATCCACGTGCGAGACGCGCTGGACTATGTCACCGCACTTGCTGGCTTCAAGTATGCCAAGGTTCAAAATAGCTACGTTGTAACTGGTAAAGACCAATACAACACGATCATGGCGGATTTGGCGGGCAGAAGCACTCAAGACAATGTCATCAAAGTGGTGCCATTGGTCAGCGGAGATGGAGCCGATATCAAAGATGCCTTGTTCCGATGGTTCGGTCCGTCCACATTGCAGGTCATGCTCCCAGGCGATAGCGGAGCACCGGCTACATTGGCAGCGAGCCAGGGTTCCAAAACCCCAACTGGAGCGCAAACGGCACCGCCGGCAGCTGCTCCTGGAAGTGCTGCCAGCGATAAAGATGCGCCGTATCTCATGCTGATTGGAAAGCAGCAGTGGGTTGACCAGGCTCAGGATTTAGTGAAGAAACTGGATTCCGATATCCTTGCTGCAAGAAGCACTGGAGACTCTCAAAAGCAATCGGAAGATGAGACGAGACGCAACGAACAAGAAGCCTTGGACGCTGAGCTTTCAAAAGCTCGAAAAGCGGATCAGACATCGGTAACTTATACGGTTGTGAATGGCAAAGCTCAAGACCTTCAGAAGCAAGTTCAGGGCATGAAAGATTTTCAAACCCTTGATTTTGTGGCTTCTCCGGTAGATAGCCCGCACCAGGTGCTGGTAGTTACCGGACAAGAAGAGTTGGCGTCAGAAGCTGAAAAAACTCTCCAAGAACTCGATGGAACGTCTTCGTCCTCATCTGAACTGAAGGTTTATAACATTAAGTTTGCCGACCCAAGAGCTCTTAGAGAAGATGTTTCCTTAGCCGTTCCGGGTCTGATCGTGCTGATCCCGCCGGCAAGCGTAGGCAATCCCGAGGTGTACCAGCCTGGTGCTGAAATGAGCCAAATGAATGAAAGTCAATCCCTTAGTTCGGGCGGAGCCTTATCGTCCAGTGGACAGGGCGGTTCGTCAGCTATGGGCGGCTCGACTTCTTCTCAATCTTCGTCTGGCAGTTCATCCAGCAGCGGTAGCAGTGGCGGATCCTCAAGCCCAACTGCGAGCGCAGTATCTGGACTCCTTTCCGGTGGTTATTCTACTTTGCAAGCGATCCAGACCGCGAGTGTTCCGATGCGACTGATGCTGCGAGGCACTCATGCTCAAATTGAAGACGCACTGCAATATCTGACTACGGTTGACGTTGCTCCGCGCCAAATCGCCCTTGAATTAAGGGTGATGGAACTGAGCCGAGAGCAAGCACAGCAACTTGGAATTAACTGGAGCGTCCTTACCGGCGGCGCAGTTAAGACGATCAATCTTAACGAGTCACAAGGAGGTATCGGTGCTAATGCTGTTCCTGCAAACTCGGTGGGTGTACACATTGGAGGTCGAAATTGGTCCAGCGACGTAACCGCAACACTAGATGCGATTGCGAACAAGTCGAATCTGATCGCCAGACCCAATTTGCTTGCAATTGATGGAAGAATCGCGGCTTTATTTGTTGGCGATGACATCAAGTATGTTGAGTCGATTCAATCTAGTCAGAACGGAGTCAGCGTTCAAACTGGCGACGTGCCAGTTGGTGTGACCCTTGACGTCCTGCCTCATATCGGTGGCGACGGAAACATCACAATGGAGCTATTCCCGGTAGTGAGCTTCTTGAAATCGTTCACGGCGGTTCCTGGGGGCGGTCAGTTGCCTCAAACCAGCCAGAGAGCGGCTCTCAGCACCGTGTCTCTAAAGAGCGGCGAAACGATTGCAATCGGCGGATTGATTCAAGACCAAGACCTGAAGGATGTCCAAAAGGTGCCTTTGCTTGGCGATCTTCCGATCTTAGGTCAATTGTTCCGGTCTACAACCATCAACAAGACTCGGGATGAGGTGGTGTTCTTCCTCACCGTGCATGAGGTTGGTCATGACGACAGTCGAGACGATAATTCAAAACCGGATCGAGACGGAGCTGCGGATCCGAAATCGAACTCCCCTTTAATCCAGCATGAGTTCGACAAAATCAACAACGGCAAATGATGCCTTGACCAAGAAAGTTAATTCCTACCGAATTGACCCGTAAAAAATGCGAGGGCATGTTATTTGCCTTCGCATTTTTTTGTATCCAAAGACGAATTGCACTGCAGGCTGGTCACTCATACAATCACTCCATCTTCGAGTGCAAGTTCCGCACTTAATTCCGACAATGATCCCAGTGCATCGGTGTCGGTAACGGTTACGCCGATAATTCCCACAATTACTTTAAGTGGGGTAACAGTGTTTCCAAGCGATAAAAGCGTAAACATTATTGTGGGGCAACAGTTAACTGCAACTTTAAATCTCGGTGGATACACACTTCAATCCGGCGATACAACTGTTTGGTCGATTAGTGCTGGTCAACCGTTTGCTAAATTTGACCCAAAAGCAAGTTCAAACCAGCTCACTGCTTGGTCTTCGCCAACCGCACTTTCGACAAATTGCCATTTCGCTCAGGGCGACGTAGAACTAGATGTATTTGTTTGAAGAGTGACCGAACCCAGTTGGTCTTGACCGTAGAAAGTAGAAACTCCGCTTCTGGATTCAGAGATGCCAGGCGTGTAAGTTGCAGATGAATCAGATAAGACCGGGTCAGTAACCGAGGCCCCATCTCTTAAAAACCCTTTAGTGCCGCCAGAATCAGTTTTGCTGGTTCTTGTATCAAGACCATTATAGGTAAACGAATTAGTCGCTAAGGACGGATACGTTATGCCTGTTACTCTTGACCGATAATCATAGACCAACTTTGTGGTCCCTGAAGGTTCTTCTGGTTGGTTATTCATTTTTCTAGCGGAATCCGTAGCCGAAAAATCCCCACTGAACCCGCGCGTAGCACTGCGTGTTTCCCCAACGGACAATTCAATAATGTCAGTATGCATCATGTCCTCTTTCTCAGC